>JACCDN011031835.1_pt1 | contig 35715 bp, 34 predicted proteins | sample 7441691 | NCBI WGS metagenome assembly JACCDN01 (sample SAMN15323439, study PRJNA562643) | freshwater metagenome | isolation source: river surface water | place: USA:Blue River Watershed | collected 2017-08-16
AGGGCGCGCGGCTCCTCAGGACGAACGGATACTTTTAAAATTTGTGGGGATATATAACTCGGGATAACATTTATTTAGAAGGATTATTTGCTGCACCCTGGCTCTATTATATCCCAACAAATTATATGAAAATTAGATTTATCAATCTGTTACGTTAAAAATTCGTGGGGATGTATCAGCTCGGTATGACATTCGTGCATGAGATTCTTCGCTGCGCTCTGAATGACATTTTAATTGTAACTATTCAGCAAAGTTGCAAGGCATTACGGTTTTTCCTGAAAATGCAGTGTTTTCTCTACGCGATGGGGATTCTCAACGGGAGAATCGCGTATCGATCCTGAGAATGTCGTTAAGCCCAGCTTTACTGGGTAGGCGTAAAATTACGGGTAACCATTCAGCAAATTAAGACCTCAAGAGGCACTCTTATTTTGTGCGTAAAGGACGAGGTGTTTGACAGGCAGGAGACGTATGGTTTATCGGGGCAATCGGGTTATTAGGAAATAGACCGTGTTTCGCCGACAGTTGTGCCGGCGTAGCGGGTGCAGGCGGTTGACTGATGCTTAATTTGAGTTGCTGTTGTGTGATATGTTCGTTGGCTATCTTTTCTATTGCCGCTTTGTGCGGGCCGGCGATGACGAGCCTGGCATGAGGATTGTTTTGGCCTATGATCGTGATCGCAGCAATGATCGCTTGTTTATCCAGGGCAGGCGACGCTGTTTGCGGCAGTAAGTCAATGCGGTTTGGCTTGACCTCCAACCGTGTTTTCTCTATTTGCAGGTGATAGGTTTTGCCAGTATCCGACGTTTGTAAGTGTTTACCGATGGACTCGTACAGGGGATGCGTGGTTTGTTGCATGGCCATGCACGCCATAGGCAGATCGGTTTTCTGCTGCGTGGTGATGCGACAAGACGGTTGCGGTGTCGGCTTGGGTGATGCGGTGGCCTGCTGTTGTGGCGTGGGTAATGGCGTTTTTGCTTCAGGTTCTGCTTTTGGCACAGCGCTTGTCTTGGGTTTGACGCGCAGCTGCACGACATAGGTGGGTTGTAAATCTTTGCCATCGGTCACACAGACTTCGGTGGTACGAAAGGCAGATGCATCATAGGTATTTTTTGCTATCCCGACCAGCGCCGCCGGCGCACCCGTTGATTTATCATCAAACTGCATAGCCCATGCTTTACCGATAACCGGCTCGGCACTGGCAAATTGGCCATCGGCGAGCACGAGGGTTTTAGTGCGGCGCTCACCTTGTGCATCGACACAGCCGCAGCGACTGGCGCCACAGCTACTGCAGGTGGCGAATAAGGAGGCTTTCGTTGCTTCTGGCGTCATGTAAACGCCTTTGCCTAAGGGACCGTAGCCAGTGAATTTATTACTGTTACAATATTTCGCATCAAAGCCATTCTTTACGACATTCATCGCCACCGACAGGGAACAGCCATGCAATAGATTACGCATGCTCATAGCCGATGGTGCGGGTGCTACAGGCGCAGCTTGCGCTGCAGCTGTGGGAGTGGCGTCCTTTTTTATTTTATAGATGGCCACTATCTCCATTTCTTCTGTGTCGCCACCGGCTTGGCTTTGTTCGGGCTTATGCAGCACGCGATCGATAAACCAGCCTATTTTGCTACTGGCTTTATACATCTGCGATACTTCAAAGCGTCGTATCGGCCGTTCATGTGAGCGCATGTTGAGGTCTAACATACTGGAAAGGCGCTTATACTCAGTGCTTTGGGGATCCATCTTTTCTAATGCTGAATTCGGTAATCGCTCGAGCAGCGTTTGTTGCTGGTTTTCGAGTAGCGTGGCGTAACCGGATTCTGCACGTTCACCCCTGGTTTTTGCGTGGGCGATCACTTCTTGCAAAATAGCGCTATAGCCTTCTGGCCTAGTGTCGGCTGAAATAGTTTTTAAAGTGATGGGGTCAAAGCCACGTTTGACCATTTCCAGCTGATAGATCAATTCATTGACTTGGGCGTTGATCCGATTGGCGGCTCTGCGTTCGCCGGGAAAAATCGCATGATATAAGCCCGCGAAACGTCCGGCGTAAGGTTTGGGGGCTGTTGCGGCATGGTCGCGTGCTTGGGTAATTAAGGCATCGATAGCGGTCGTGACGGTTGTTGTAGGAGGGTGTTGCACGCTGGGGAATACACAGCCTGTTTTTAATTCTGTGAACTTCGCGGAAGTGCCATCGACACACTGTAGTTTCAATTCGGCATCATTGCGTGGCGAATAATGAGTAAAGCCGTGGTGCTTCACCCGAGTTCCGGTGAGCGCGCACGCCGTTGCGGCACTGTGCATCATGCCTTGCACGGTGAAATCCAAATCGAGCGAACCAGTATCGACAAACAGTTCTAGATCATGACAAATCGCGTCTTTGATGGTCTCGTGTTCGAAGCCGCTTTTACAGCGCACCAAATCCAAATGGTGACTGGCATTCAGGATGTTTTTTATCAGTTGGGCTTTTTCTCGTGAACCAATGATCGCGATTAATTCATCACTGAATGTCGGTTTGTGGTTGGCGACGCAGAAGTTCACAAACTGGATTAATCTCGGCTCGTAACCTAAACGCTCGGCGATGGCAGCAAACAGATTTGCCGAGCGTTTGGCATTGGACGGATCCTCTTTGCCGGATTGTTCGTTGGTACGCCCCGCACGACACATAAAAATGGCGAGTTCCAAACAGCTAGAGAGCTGGCGGTCAGCCATAATCTCTTTAGCGATGGGTTGATAGGTGGGATTACCCTGCGTGGCGACCAAGTTTAAAAATTGTTGCACATACAAGCGTTGGCGCATGGCATGACTGACGTCGTGGTTGCGGTGATACACAGTGCGGCCGGCGTGCTTCAGGTCATAGATGGAATGCGAAATGGGCCATATGCCATCTAAGTAGGGCCTATTGATCACGCGGGTTGCCAGTTCGTCCCATAGTGGGGATTCCCCTAGGCTGGGGTCTCTCTCCCAAAACCGTTGATACTGAGGTAAAAAATCCACGGGTAACATCATCTGGCGTTTTAGATGCGAGGATTTGGGTGCGATGGGGATACGTGTTTCGTTAACCATGCGACTCTCTTCCTGTTACTTATCTCCAGTATAATAGTGAATTCTTAAGGAAAAATTAAGGAAAATTAATACGTGGTGTCGAATGCTTGTTCCTGGGTAGTGCTGGTCGCATAACAAGGGTATCCGTAGGAACGGCCGATATACCTATTACACTTCAAAATGCGTTTTTTGCATTTTGAAGTGTTCTCTACGCGATGGGGTTTCCAAAGGGGAGAATCGCGTATCGATCCTTTGGTGACCGTGCACACATTTATTTTGTATGGGTCTAGAAACAGGATATACCGCGCGACTTACCCATCAAAGTTCACATTTTGAAGTACGAGCGGTATATCCGCCAACTGGTCTTGATCGGAAGACCTACTATCGAGTAAAGTTGAGCGTTCAGGCAAGGTTAACTCGGATGGACTTACAGCAAGACAGCAACGGCGTATGTGTGTTTAACGATACGCAACCCTTCCTATTGCAACACGGTGCGGTGTTACCGCAGCTGCGGTTGGCGTATGAGACCTACGGCCACTTGTCTGCAGCCAAGGATAATGTGGTGTTGATACACCATGCCTTGTCTACACACAGTCACGTCTGTGCGCAGGCAGCTAATCCCACGCCCGGATGGTGGGAGGGTATGGTAGGCCCTGGTTGTCCCATCGATACCGAGCGCTACTACGTGATTTGTATCAATAATCTAGGCAGTTGTTTTGGTTCGTCAGGGCCTACCACGCCTATGCCGGATAGTGCGCAGGCGTATCGTATGGCGTTTCCGCGCATCACGATTGCCGACATGGTGCATGCCCAGCACCGCTTGTTGCAGGCGCTGGATATTGCACGTATCGCGGTATTGGTGGGTCCATCGATGGGCGGCATGTTGGCATTGACCTGGGCGGTACATTATCCCAAGACGGTGCAGCGTCTCATTTTGATCGCCTCCAGTTTGCGCGCCTATCCGGTGCACGTGGCGATGCGTAGCATTCAGCGCGAAGTGATTCGTTTGGATCCGAGTTGGCAAGAGGGCAACTATCCCGATGGCGCGTTATTGGCTGGGTTTTGTTTGGCACGCCAATTAGGGCATCTCAGTTACCGCCATCCGGATGAGCTCAATAGGCGTTTTGCAGAAACGGCAGAGCCTGCTTCACCTAAGCGTTTTACGGTAAATGCGTATTTGGCGCATAATGCAGAGCGCTTCATTCGTGCATTTGACGCGAACAGTTATTTGTATCTCACGCAAGCCATGGATGAGTTTAGCATTGCCACGGGATTTGATAGTGAGCAGCACGCGTTAGCTAGGGTGTGTGCCGCTGTGTTGGTGATCGCCATTGACTCCGATCTCTTATTTCCGCCGTGGCAACAGCAAGCGTTGCATGCGGGGTTACAAGACGCTGGCGTCAACAGCACGCTACTGCATTATACGTCTACGTATGGGCATGATGCATTTTTAGTAGAGACAGCCCACATGGGGCAAATACTGCAAGATTTCATGTGCAGTGAAGTGCAAAAGAATTAATGGGTGTCATCCCAAACATCGCAACTAAAATCGGCGTCATCCCGAACGCTAGTGAGGGATCTCAGGAATGTTTGTGCGGTGTTGTTAGTGAGAACGTGCCGTTTGCACGAAATCCTTAGAAGTCTAACTCGCCAGCACATGACCCAACTGCAGTAAGGCATCATCGCTTAAGCGTCGTGCAGATTGCTGGGAATGTGGCAGTGCGACCAGTGTAGCTTGTTCGCGTTGCCATGCTGCCATGCAGCGATTTTTTTGTTGTAACACTGCTTGGATAGCGAGTTCGCCCAGGCGTGAGGCGATGACTCTATCGCGTGTCGATGGACTGCCGCCCCGTTGAATATGACCTAGAATACAGACCCGAAAATGGAGTTGGGTTAAGTGTTGCAATGTGCGCTGTAGCGTGAGGCTGCGCCCCGGTTGTCCCGCTTCGGCGACCACGACAATGCAGCTGCTCTTTTTGCGCTTAGGCTGACGCAGTATTTCTGCAAGTTGCTCATCGGTGAGGGGGAACTCTGGCGTGAGAATGCATTCTGCGCCACTGGCAATGCCGACTTCTGCGGCGAGAAAGCCGGCTTCGCGTCCCATCACTTCCACGAGAAAATGGTATTCATGACTAGAGGCGGTGTCACGAATTTTGTCGATCGCGGCCACGGCGGTATTGCAGGCGGTATCAAAACCGATGGCGTAGTCGGTACCGGGTACATCATTATCTATGCTGGCGGGGATACCGATAACACAGGGGCCAGCTTCTCTGCCAACTGGGCAGCGCCGCATAAGCTACCATTGCCACCGATGACGATCACATAATCGATGTGTTGTGCCGCGAGGAATTGCCGACACTGCGCGCGCACTGCGGCATCGTGAAACGCCAAACAACGGTTAGATTTTAAAAACGTACCACCCCATTGAATGCGATTGGCGACATCGTGTGGTTGCAGTGGAAATAGTTGTTGATCTAACAAACCTTGGTAACCGTGGTAGCAGGCGAACACGCGCAGGCCGTGGTAGCACGCGGTGCGCACGATGCTGCGAATGGCGGCATTCATACCGGGAGCATCACCACCGGAGGTGAGTATGAGTACATTGGGATGCTTGGGCTCAGTCACACATCACTCCTTGTGTGGTACGGGCGTTGAGTATATACCGCTTTTACTTCAAAATGCGAATGCAAGTTAATTGTCTGCGCGGTATATTGTTTTATGACCGGCACAACGTAAATGTGTGCACGGTCACCAAAGGATCGATACGCGATTCTCCCCTTTGGAAACCCCATCGCGTAGAGAACACTTCAAAATGCAAAAAGCGCATGTTGAAGTGTAATAGGTATAGCATGAGGCGCATTGAAAGAAAGCGCTCATCCGTTTGCGGGTGAGTTGTTGGATCCACGGTGGAGTGGCCTGTTAGATGAAAGAGGATGAGGATCATGGTGCAACAGCGTAGCGTTTTTTTTGTATCCGATAGTACAGGGATTACGGTAGAAACATTGGGGCACAGTTTGTTAACGCAGTTTGAGCAAATTGAATTTACCACAGTGACCTTGCGCTCGATCAACACGACGACCAAAGCGCAGCAGGTGTTAACGCATATCGCACAGCACTCACGGCAAGCGCAGCCACCGTTGGTGTTTATCACACTGACGGATCCAACGCTACAGGCGCTGTTTAAACAACACGCGCAGGGCGTGGTGTTGGATTTTTTCGATCCATTTATTGGCGCATTAGAGCGTGAATTGCAGTGTGTGGCGTCACACCGCGTGGGGCAGTCACATGCGTTACAAAATTACGATCGGTATATGCAACGCATGAATGCCGTCAATTACACGTTGAGCAGTGATGACGGTGCCATCAGTACCGATTATAGCGCAGCCGATTGCATTTTACTGGGTGTGTCACGTTGCGGTAAAACGCCCACGAGTTTGTATCTGGCGATGCAGTTTGGCTTAGCGGTGGCAAATTATCCGTTCACTGCCGAAGACATGCCGGATTTGTGTTTGCCAGAGCCTTTACGCGCACAAAAGGCCAAGCTATTTGGTTTGACTATCGACCCATATCGATTGTGCCAAGTGCGTCAAGAGCGTCGTGCGAATAGCACCTACGCAACGTCTGCACAATGTGTGTGGGAGGTGCAGCAGGTCGAAGCGCTCTACAAGCGTGAGCATATTCCTGTGGTGAATACCACCACCCGTTCAGTGGAGGAAATCGCTGCGGAGTTATTGGTGGTGAGTGGTCTCAAGCGTCAGCTGGCTTGAGGGTAGTTTCAGGATGGATGGCGTTAGCGACCGCATGTTTACTCAGCGCATGTTGCACGTGTTTACTGACTTTTTCGTTGGCGTTGCTATAGCTAAGCGGGATGTTAGGGTGTGCCTGTTGAAATGTATAAAAGATATCGTTCGCAAACGCAGGACTGACGTTACGTACGTGGCTAAAATCCAAATGTATACTCGCAAACTGCTCGAGGCGGTACAGCAGGTGTTGTGCCTGGGTGCGTGACAATGCATGTTGTTGTTGGATGAGATGCACGGGGATGTGGCAGTGCTTGGCAGCCACTTGTTGCATGACGTGATCCAGTGCAGGCTTATCGTTTAGCTGTAGCAGCAAGCGAATAATGGTCTGCTGATCGCCACGGCCATCGTCGGGCAGCGGCACAAATACGCTGTTGGATTGATAGGTAAAGGAAGTGTTGCCGCTGTCGATAGCCATGTCTGAAAACACACGCGCACAGATACACAGGCTGTTGCCTGCGTCACCGCTGTCTGGGTGCGTGAGTGCACCTTTACTGATTTCCAATAATGCGTAGTCCGGATCGCGTAGTTGCGCGTGTTGCTTTAAGGTAGACAATAAGCCTTGTCCGTTATCACGTACGATCAATAGCACGTCATGCGGCGTGTAACGCAGATAGAGATGAAGCTGTGTGGCTTGTGCGTGTTGTAATGTGTTGTTAATGAGGGCGCGCAGCGCATAGCGGCAGGTGTGACGTACTTCTGCATCGGCGGCTTCTAGCAGGGGAGCAATATCGTGTTCCCATACGGCGTTACTCGCAAAGTCGGGCGTGAGTGTGTAGCGTTTCACGTATTCGCGTAGGGGACCCAGTTGATAGCCGTGTTGCTCATCGCGACGGATGTATTGTTCGGTGAGTAGTGCGTGTAGTTGTTGTTGGACTAAGCTTTTTTTTACGGCGAAGTGTGCCATGGTGTGAGACAAAATGGTGTCGCCGTGCCTGCCGATGTGGGCGAGAATAAAATCTCTGATCGCGTCTGTGTTGTTCCCTGTGTGCTGCATGTTACTTGACCTTGCCTGAGCCACTAAGCGCATTCTCAACGGCAACGGACGCGTTTGTCCAGTGGTTTAATAGAAAAAATGTAACTATTCAGCAAATTTTAAAAGATAGTGTAGTTGTGCTTGAAAACGCGGTATTTTCTTTACACGATGGGGATTCTTAAGGGGAAAATCGTGATTCTCCCTGAGAATGCCGTAAAGCCCAGTTTTACTGGGTAGGCGTAAAATTAAGGGTAACTATTCAGCATTTTGCTGAATAGTTACGAAAAATAATGTGATGCAGCTAATACACGCGATAATGGAGGCGAGCTGGCTAAAAAGTCAGCGTTGTTGTGTGGTGTTGTATACCGCTAGTAAATGAATGAGGTGCTAACGATGCAGCAGTGCTTGCACTGTGTGCGAGCTTGTTGTAGATTTCCTTCCCCATTATTTGTATAGGTATTTAAGCAATGGATGTCACGCGTTCTACCCAAAAATCGCAACAGGTATTGTCACCGCCCTGTGCTGCTGATGCCGCTCGCGAGAGTGCTCAGTCTGCTCCCAATACCAAACAAACGAAACAGGCAGAAACGCGGACTACACTAGAAGAAGCTTACTTGCCGGATTGGTTGAGCTTGTATACCCCTAGCGAATGAGTCAGGTGTTTTATGGGCGATCGCATATTAAGTTAAGTCTGTTAGTTTTGGGTATCATCCCTAAAATTCATTCGTTAGCGATATCATAGAATGAATACCGCTTCCTCGGCTAAAAATTCCACCAGTCGTAACAGGGGTAAGCCCAGCAAGCTGGTCGGGTCATCGCCGCGGCTGGCTGCACACAGGGCCATGCCTAAGCCTTCAATACGTAAACTTGCGGCGCAAGAGAACGGTTGGGCGCGGCGTAAATACGCCTTAAGCTGCTCCGTGCTGAGTTTACGTAGACGTACGAAAAAACGCTCCACACTGTGTTGCTGGTGTTGGGTGCGCGTGTTGATGACACACAATCCTGTAACAAATTCGACTTCGCGTCCATTCATGTATTGCAACTGTGCTAAGGCGTGTTGCGGATCGGCGGGTTTCCCCAAAATAGTCTGATCGAGTACACCGACTTCATCGGCACCGATAATGAGTGCATTCGGGTAATGCGTGGCGACGGCTTGTGCTTTGGCAATGGCTAGGCGTTCTACCAGTGCAGTGGCGGTTTCTCCCGGTAATGGTGTTTCATCGAGATCGGCGGCGTGCACGCTAAAGGACAGTTGCAGCTGTGCCAACAATTGGCGCCGTGCTGCAGATTGTGAGGCAAGGACGAGGTGGGGTTGTTGCAGGACGGGTTGCTCAGCGGAAGTCATACAGTCTACCGTTCAATATCGTGCACACCGGCCAGCCTGTTAAGGTTTGGCCTGCGAATGCAGACCAGCCGCACTTGGTGGCAAGGTGGGCGTTCGACACGGTGCGTTGTTGCTGTAAGTCAACCAGTACAGCATCTTGTGCTTGCTCCGCTAAGCCAAAAATTTCCCGCGGTCGCGTGTGCGTGAGGCGCACAATCTCGGCTAGGCTGAGTAGGCCTTGGTGGTGGGCGTTGAGTAGCAACGGCAAATTGGTTTCTATGCCGGGCATACCCGACGGCGCTTTGCCGTAGGGTTGTTGTTTTTCCAACAGTGTGTGTGGTGCGTGATCCGAGCCTACGGTATCAATGATGCCGTCGTGGATGGCGCGTAATAGAAACGCTTGTTGGCTAGCGTCGCGCAGTGGTGGATTAACTTGCGCTAATGCACCTAGATGCGCATAGGCATCTAGGTGCAAGAACAAGTGGTGTGGGGTGGTTTCGGCAAATACCGGTAAGCCTTGTTGTTTAGCCGCGGCAATCAGCGTGATTTCTTCTTGGGTACTGACGTGTAGTACATACAAACGTGTGCCGTAAAGACGGACTAAATCGATGGCTTGAGCCACGGCGGCAGCAGCGACCTGCGGTGAGCGTATCGTCGAATGCAGGGCGAAATCGGCTTGCCCGGCATAGGTTTGTTGGCGCGTTTGGATTAAACACTCGTCTTCAGCATGCACGGCAACCAATAAATCATGCGCGGCGGCCAAGGCGAAAATGGCATGCAGGCTGCTGTCGTCATCCATGAGTAAATCACCCGTGGTCGATCCCATAAATACCTTGATACCGATGATGTCTTGTTTACAAGCGACGATTTCGTGAAAGTGTTGTTTGTCTGCACCCAAGTATAAATGGTAGCGTAACGCGATATCAGCGTGTGCCAATTGCGCGTCTATCTCGCTTTGCTTGGCGCGTAAGCGTTGCAGCGAAACGCAAGCCGGCACGTTGTTTGGCATGTCAAATACGGTGGTGTAACCACCACGTAAGCTGGCTAATGCGGCGTGTGACCAGTCTTCTTTATGGGCTTGCCCGGGTATGCGGAAATGTACATGTGGATCAATTAAGCCAGGAAACAACGTGAGGCCACGCGCGTCTATTAGGTGCGTGTCAGCACTGGGGATAGTGACGTCTTGGTAGGTGCCATCGACTCGTTGTACGTGTTGCAGTGTTAGCATGAGGGGCGCCCTTCTAAGGCGGAGCGTGGGAAAACGCGTTCGCAGTAGTGGCAGCATAATTCAACTTGTTGTTTGTTTTGTTGTACGTAAAACAAGGTATCGACTTGCTCATGATGGGTGATGCAACGCGGATTGGGGCACAGGAGTAGTGCGTTGATTTGCGTGGGCATCTGCACATGAATTTTTTCGCAGACTTGGTAGTCAGCAATGATATTGATGGTGGCTTGCGGGGCGAAAACGCCGACTTGGCAGATTTCATCCGTTGCGAGCAATTTATCGGTGATTTTGATCAAATCTTTCTGTTTCAAGCGATCACTGGCTAAGTGCAAACCGATGGTGATCTGCTGGCTAGGTGTGGTTAAGCCTAACACGTGCAACACGGTGATGCCTTGTCCGGTGGGGATATGATCGATCACTGTGCCTTGACGGATCGCTTGCACAGATAGCATTTTAGACATGGGGTATTTCCTCTTGTAACAGCAAGCTCAGTAATGCTTGGCGCACATAAACTGCATTTTTTGCTTGGGTGAAGTAATAGGCGTATGGCGTATCATCGATGCGGTAATCTATCTCGTCGGTGCGTGGCAGCGGGTGAAATATTTTTAAGTTAGGCTTAGCATGATGCAGTGAGGCGGGTGTGATGCGCCACGAGGTATTGACCCAGGTGTCATCCGTTTGCAATAAACGTTCTTTTTGTAAGCGTGTCATGTAGATGATATCCACTTTACTGATGACGTCGCTTAAGCTACGGTGAAACGAAAATTTAACGCCTTGCCGACGTAAGATGTTGCAGACGTGTTCTGGCATGAATAAGTGTTCAGGCGCGACGAAAAACAAGCGTATATTGTAAAGGGCGCAGGCCTGCGCCAGTGAGTGCACGGTACGGCCGTATTTTAAATCGCCGACGAGGGCGACGTGCAAATCCGTTAACGTAGTTTGACACTCGGCAAAACTAAACAGATCGGCGAGTGTCTGGGTGGGGTGTTGATTGGAGCCGTCGCCGCCATTGATGACGGGTGTCGTGGTGGCTGCTGCGGCTACCCGTGCTGCGCCTTCATTGGGATGGCGTAACACGATCACATCGGCATAATCGCCGATGACACGCATGGAGTCAGTGAGCGACTCGCCTTTGCTACCGGAGGTGGTCGCCACATCGCTGAACCCTAACGTTTGTCCACCGCAGCGTAACATGGCAGAGGCAAACGACAAGCGGGTACGCGTGGACGGTTCAAAAAAACAATTAGCGAGAATTTTGCCGTTGAGCCACGGTGTTGATTGTTGTTGTTTGATGTGTTGCGCCAGCTCCACAATACGATTGATTTCTACCAGGTTCAAATCGCTGATGGAGAGAATGTCGCGTTGGTATAATGAATGTGCCATGACTTTCCTTATGTTTTATCCTCGTTTAACCACGCTGTTTGTCCCACCGGAAAGCGCAGCCCGGTCGCATAGGCTTCACCTTGCAAAAATTGCCGTAGTGAGCGTATCGCTAACGGTCGAGTGCGCAATTCGTATAGACATTGCAAGAACAAGAGTGCGAGCTGTGTATTGGTGATTAACGGAATATGGTGATCTATCGCTAAGCGCCGCAGCGCGTAGCCGTCGGTTATATGGGCGCGACTGGTGTGCGTCGTGTTTGTCGGAATATTGATGATCACGTCGACTTGATGTTGGGCAATGATGCTAGTCACGTTCGGCTCTATCAGATCGCTGGCTTTATACACGCAGCGTGACGGGATACCGTGTTTAGATAAAAAGTCGTGGGTACCCTCGGTGGTATATAGATCCCAGTGCTGGCCGTCGAGTTGGCGCAAGCGCGCGAGGAATTTTACTTTTTCATCGCCGCCTATACTGACGAACAGGCGTTTGCGCTGTACGTTTTGTTCGGTGGCTTGCCACGAACGGAAGAAGGCATCCCACAAGTCATCACCCAAACAAACGACTTCGCCCGTAGATGCCATTTCTACGTGTGCCACCGGGTTGGAGCCTTTTAAACGGCGGTAAGAAAATTGCGGGGTCTTGACCGCGACGTAATCTAATTCTAAGGTTTTAAATTCGCGTTTGACGGGATGTCCCATCATGACGTGGGTGGCGACCTCAATCAAGTTGCAATCGGTTACCTTAGATACAAACGGAAAGGAACGTGAGGCTCGTAGATTGCACTCAATCACCTGCAGCGCATTGTGTTTGGCGATAAATTGAATATTGAACGGACCCGTTATCGCTAGGGCTTTGACGATTTGTTTCGTGATTTTTTTAGTGCGACGAATGGTTTCTAGATAGAGCCGCTGTGGCGGCAGCACGATCGTTGCATCGCCGGAATGGACGCCGGCATTTTCCACATGTTCAGAAATAATTTCAACGACGATGTTGCCGTGATCCGCGACGCCATCGATTTCCAGTTCTTTCGCGCCTTCGATAAATTTAGAGATAACGACAGGTGAATCGGCAGAAACGAGCGTGGCATCTTGCAAATAGGCGTCTAATTCGTGGCGGTCGTACACGACATTCATGGCGGCACCCGATAATACGTACGACGGGCGGATTAAGACGGGATAGCCGACTTGTGTAATGAAGTGTTCTGCGCTGCCTAGACTATCGGCATTGACCCAAGCCGGTTGATCGATATGTAAATCGTTGAGTAGACTGGAGAAGCGTTGTCGGTTTTCTGCGTTGTCGATGGCATCGGCCGAGGTGCCTAAGATGGGGTAACCGGCGCTGGCCAGTGGGAGCGCGAGTTTATTGGCGATCTGTCCGCCGACAGAGACGACAATACCGGTGGGTCGTTCAAAATCAGCAATGTCTTGTACGCGTTCCAGACTCAATTGCTCGAAGTACAAACGATCGGATTCATCATAATCTGTCGACACCGTTTCAGGATTGGAGTTGATTAAGATGACAGGGTAGTTGAGGCGACGTAAGGTCCGCGATGTGTTCACTGCACACCAGTCAAATTCTACCGACGAGCCAATGCAATAGGGTCCTGATCCCAACACGATGATTGCGGTGTTGGCGCTGCTGTCGAGATCATGGGTGGCCGCGTGATACGTCATATACAAATAATTGGTTTGTGCAGCAAACTCACCGGCTAGGGTATCGATCTGTTTTACGTAAGGGACAATGCCCGCTTGTTGACGTTGCGTACGGATGTGTGCGGCAGGGAGTCCCGTGAGTTTGCCTATGCCAATATCGGAGAATCCCATTTGTTTGGCATTGCGTAGCACGTCTGTGCTAAGTGGTGTGGCAGCAATGTGTTGGGCGTAGTGCGCGATATGGTGGATGTGGTGTAAAAACCAGGTATTAATTCCAGAAGCCGCGTGCGCGTCCTCCACGCTGCCGTTGTGCATAAAAAATTGGTACAGCGCAAACAGGCGGCGATCGGTAGGATGGGTAATCTCTTGTAGGGCTGACGCGATCGGGTAAGGGTAATCGGATAAGTCATTTGCTCCAATCGCTAACATGCCAATCGCTTTTTGCAGTGCTTCGGGGAAGGAACGGCCAATGGCCATGACTTCGCCGACACTTTTCATTTCGGTGCCTATGCCGCGTTCTGCGGCTTTGAGTTTGTGCGTGTCCCAACGTGGAATTTTCACTACTATATAATCCAACGCGGGTTCGAAGTACGCACAGGTTTCTTTGGTTACGCTGTTAATCAGTTCGTGTGCGTGCCAACCCAAGGCTAATTTGGTGGCGATAAATGCTAGCGGATAGCCGGTTGCTTTGGAAGCCAACGCACTGGAACGCGATAGTCGCGGATTGATTTCGATGACGCGGTAATCACGTGTTTGCGGGTGTACTGCGTATTGAATGTTGCATTCGCCGATGATCGAAAAATGGTTCGCCACGGTAATGGCGATTTGGCGTAACGAGTGATATTCGTGATTGGTGAGCGTTTGTGAGGGCGATACCACGATGCTCTCTCCGGTGTGCACACCCATGGGATCTAGATTTTCCATGTTGCAGACGGTGACGGTGTTGCCAGCGCAATCGCGCACGATTTCATATTCGAATTCATGCCATCCGAGCAAGCATTCTTCAAGTAGAATTTGCGGTGCACCGTTCAGTGCTTCTTGTGCTTGCTGCGCCAATTGGGTGGCGTCGGGTATGATTCCAGAACCCAAACCACCTAAAGAAAATCCGGCACGCAACATAATGGGATAGCCTATCTCAGCGGCGGCAACGAGTGCATCGGCTACGGTGGTGACGGCGATGCTGCGTGCGGTATGGATGTCAATAGTTTGTAGTGCGGCATTGAAGAGGGCGCGATCTTCCGCACGGCGTATGCTTTCAATGGAAGTGCCTAACACCGTTACACCGTAGCGCGCAAATACACCTTGCTCTGCTAAGACTAGTCCGAGATTTAATGCGGTTTGTCCACCAAATCCTAGCAACACGCCATCAGGACGCTCTTGGGCAATGATTTGGGTGACGGTAGGCGCATCCAGTGGCTGTAAATACACTTCATCCGCCATGTCATGATCCGTTTGCACGGTAGCGATATTCGGATTAACGAGAATGACTTTGATGCCTTCTTCCTTGAGTGCTTTGATGGCTTGTGATCCGGAATAATCAAATTCTCCGGCTTGTCCTATGCGTAGTCCACCAGAGCCTAGCAGTAATACTTTTTTGCCCGCAAAGCGTTGCGTCATGATGCCTGTGTTCCTTGTAAAGCGTGATAAAAATCGTTAAACAGATAAGCTGTATCCGTGGGTCCGGGTGCGGCTTCGGGGTGGAATTGCACGGCAAAAAACGGTTTGCTCTTATGGCGAATGCCTTGTACTGTGTTGTCATTCAAATTACGAAAAGAGACATGCCATGTGTCGGGCAGACTCTCTTCCACAATAGAGTAACCGTGATTTTGTGAGGTCAACACACAGCGTTGCGTGTCTAGGTTTAGGCAAGGTTGATTTTGTGCGCGGTGGCCAAAACGCAGTTTATGCGTGCGTGCGCCAGCCGCTAACGCGAGCAGTTGTGCACCTAGGCATATGCCAAACAGCGGTTTGGCAGTCATTAAAACACGTTGAATGATCGCGATGGTAGTTTGGCATTGGGCAGGATCACCGGGCCCGTTAGAAATAAACACACCGTCGTAAGCCTCTTGGGTGAAATCATAGTCGTAGGGTACGCGCTTGATGCGTATGGGCAGTTGCCGCAAGTAACGTAGGATATTTTCTTTGATACCACAATCGATGACAATGACCAAGGGGCCGCTGCTGCCTTCGGATATCGGTTGTGCGACGGTGACTTCGCCGACTAAATTTTGTTGGTTGATGTCGATGAATTCTGTTGGGATATGGCCGTCGGTTACGATGGCGCCCGCAATTACGCCTTGGTCGCGAATGCATTTGGTGAGTGCACGCGTGTCTACGCCAAACAGACAGGGGAAATGTTGCGCGCGACAAAAATCAGCGAGTGATTGTTGGGCGCTGGGATGGAAATAAAACGGCGCTAATTCAGATACCACCATGGCACGTGCTTGTAGACGTGGAGATTCCCACTGGCTACGCTCAGGTACGCCGTAGTTACCGATCAGAGGATACGTAAAAGTGAGGATCTGTCCGGCGTAAGAGGGATCGGTAAGACATTCCATATAACCTACCATGCCGGTGTTAAATACGACCTCACCAAATACGGGAGTGGTTTGCGTTTGCAAACAAAAGCCAGCAAAAATCTCTCCTGTAGCAAGGACCAGGTTAGCGGGTTCCATCACTCGAGCCTTATAATTATACATTACACACAGACAAAACTTGTTGATTCTATCTGATTTGACGCGCCGCGACAAGACTAAGCTGCATTGAGTTTGGCATGGGTTGCTCGCCGCGGGTCATGTAGGTGTTACATGATATTGTCTGGCGGGTAGAACACGCGCTTGAAACGCCGTTCACTGTGGCGTTGCTTGGCGATTTTTGCCAGATCCACTTCGTGTAAATGACGCGCGGTTTCCATACCCATGCGCAACAGCTGTTCGGGATGGGTTGCGTGTTGCAACGGCGAATGCATGAATTGTTGTAATGACATGGTGCCGTTGAGTCTGGGGTGTAGTGATGCGTAGGTGATTTGTATTTGTTTGCTCTTGTGACAAAAGAAAATGTCTTTAATTAAAATAAAATACATAGGCTGCCTGCCTTGCAGCCAGCGTGATAGGCGGTGGGTTATTTTTTCTTGCTCGCTGAGGGTTGTATTCTTCATGGTTTGCATACTCCGTTACGTTTTTAGGATGAACCGTATTGATTGGTTAGTTGAACGCAGACGGCACCGTGGCGATGTGTATGCACGCGCAAACCAACCCACATGCTATAACTACCGGAGTAGCAAATAGACATGTTTAGTCAATCCGAGAAAAAATCGCAAGTGCCGTGCATGAGTCCTATGATATTATTCTTACTGAGAATTCCGTATTTGCAATTTAGTCGGTGACTTATCATGATGTGCTTGTCGAAACGCGGCAAATTCAATTAAGTGATGTGCGTTACGCTAACTCACATGACTCAACACAGCTAAACAACGGTATGCATCCTGTATGATTGTTTACGTACTTTTGCCTTGATGCAAAGCTCTAATCCTACACCTGACAAACGCAATGATATTACAAAACTACGCAGTTGATAAAGCGATCTGTAAAAAAATATTTGTCACTATTTGGCAAATTTACAAAAGTAGTCTGTTTCTTGCAAACACGGAGTTTTCTTTACGTGATGGCGATTCTCGAGGGGCGAATCGTGATTCCCCCCTCGAGAATGCCGTTCCAGTTTTACGGGGCTAGGCGTCAAAGCAACGGTAATTATCTCAGTTACGTAGCTTAGTGTGGGCTTCGGTGATGATGCCTATGATTGTGTGCGCACGTTCGCTGGTGGGTAGGGCTTTTAAGCGTGGATTTAGCGGCATGAAGTAAGAAGAGCCGGCATCTAGTAAAAAACGTTTGACGCAGAGTTTGTTGGTATCGTGAAACATGACTGCCAGGTAGTCATTGTTTTGTGCAGGTAAGTAGTGCGGCTCGACGACTAAAATGGTTGCCGTATCAAAGACGGGTTGCAACTCTTGGTGATCAACCAAGAGCGCGAAGTTTTTTTCCTTGTGGGTTGTTGTTTGGGTAACCCAGGTAAAAGAGTCTGTTGGTTTTTGTTCTAAAGACGTAAACGTGCTGATGTTGTAGATGGGGATAACGAGAGAAGGCAATAAATTTTCGCCGTTGTTGTCGTAGTCTTTGGGTAACGGTGCGTAGCCAAGTAATTGATCGACGCTGAGTCCAAAATAATTGGCGAGTGGTTTTAAGGTGGAGACTCTGGGATCCGTTACGGTGCCGGACAATAAGCGGTTGACGGTTGCCACTGGTAATCCGGTGCGTTTAGATAATTCCAATCCGCTGATGTTTTCCGTGTGTGACAAAATTGTTTTTAGCACGACCTTGATGTTGGGCAACATCGTTTCTTTGTGATTACTACTCATAAAATTCCCACCAGGAAAAATAAGCTAGAAGGCAGCGTAACCGCAAGAGATTGATCGTTAATGATCAGATCAACTTACCATGAGCTATGCCACAATTGTCACCAAGATTAAGCGATCGCAAGCGAAATGAAAAGGGTTTGCCGTGCGGCTGTTGTAGAAAGCGTGTGCGCTCGTGCTGTAGCCGTGTCGCTATGTTTAGTTTGTCTTTACAGCCATTGCACCGCTTTGGGTTATAGGTTTTGTTGTCAGTTTCAAGTGCTTACGGCCGTGTTCGCTAGGATCGCTCTAATTCCTTGTTCAAGCGTAGGATATTGCGCCGTGATGGTTAGTGTGCGTTGCCATTTCTCTGGACGTAGTCGTTTGGAGGCTAGCATAAATTCTCTGCGCATCGGTGATGCCTCTGCTAGTGCTTGTGCCAAGCTGATGGTGGGCAATGGAGCTAAATGCAAGGCGCGGGCTAACAAGCGGTGTAGTGTGCCCATAGCTTGTGGATCACCGTCGGCAATATTGTAGATAGCGATGCCATGCGTGTGTGCATGCATTTGATAGGCTATCTCCACTAAGTCAGTGATGTGAATGTGGTTGGTGATAGGGGCTTGCTCCGGGTGAATAATGGCTTGGCGTTGCATGACCGCTTGTAGCGGTAGGCGATTTGGCCCATAGATGCCGGCGACGCGCAGGATGCTGAGGGCTATGTCGTGGGTTTGGCAATACTGTGTTAATTGTTGTTCCGCATCTAAGCGTCGATAATGACGGGGAAATTGTGGTTGTGGTGGGTGTGTTTCGTCTATCCATGCGCCCAGGCAATCGCCATACACGCCGCTGGTACTGAAGTAAACAATATGGCGCGGTGGCGTAGACAGGTATTGTAGCAGCCGGTACACGCGTGGGTCGTGATGCGTCTCTTGTTCAGCGGGTGGTACCAGATAATAGAGCAAATCGCCACCATCTAGCGTGACGCTTGGATTGAATTCGTGATCCAGATCCAGTACGCGGCACGCGGTGTTGTGGGTGTGTTGTTGCCGACTGTAGAGCACCACGTCGGATTGCGCCGTTAGCCAACGTTTGCTTAAATAGCTGCCTACATAACCCAGCCCTATGATGCTTATTCGCATATTGTCATGTCCTTGATTGTTATGTATTTCTGTGTTTATGGCGAAATATCCGTATAAATTACCTATACTAGTCGAGTACGGCATTTGTTACCATCACCTCGGGACGCGATTTTGTCGTTACTACACTAAGGGGACATGGCTCATTTTCGTTTCAAGTAAGTTCGCCAAAGATAATAAAATAAGATTTATTTGTTAAACACAAAAATGTGTTGTGCTGTGCCCCCCTCTTTTTTACACAGAGCTTGCGGTATGTTGAATACGAAGCTTACTGCTGTGCAGCCGTTGCGACGGGGAACTGCGGGTCGTTTTATGTCTTGCTTGTAAGTTTTTCCCATCTTAGATAAGCTGTGACTCTTTATTCACAGGTGAGATTTTTTTATACATGAGACCTCGTATAGTAGCTGGAAATTGGAAAATGCACGGCACGCAAGCTTGCGTTGCACAATTTTTAGATGAGTTAAGACAAACCATTGCTGTACCACAACAAGCCGCTATAATGGCTCAGACAGAAGTGGTACTGTTCCCGCCGTTACTTTTCTTGGCGCAGTTGCAAATGGCGTTGGCCGATACGGCAGTGCGTTGGGGTGCGCAAACGGTGTCTGTGGAGAACGGAGAAGGCGCTTTTACCGGCGAGATTTCGGCACAAATGCTTGCTGATTTTGGCTGTCGTTACGTGTTAGTGGGGCATTCGGAACGACGCGCGCTTTATGCGGAAGACAATGCGGTGGTTGCGCAGAAGTTTTCCCACGTTAAGCGCCAGGGCTTGTCGCCCGTATTGTGTGTGGGTGAAACGAGTGAGCAGTATGAACGTGGAGAGACCCTTGACGTGATCATGCAACAGTTAGCTGCGTTTTTAACGGTCGACGAATACGGTGTTAGCGCGTTGGCGGACAGTGTGATTGCGTATGAACCGGTATGGGCGATTGGAACAGGTAAAACCGCCAGCGCGGAGCAAGCACAGATTGTACATAGCGCTATTCGTGCGCATGTTGCCGCATTTGATGCGCGTTTAGCCGCACAGTTGCCACTCATTTACGGCGGCAGCGTAAAAGTGGATAATGCGCAGCAATTATTGGCGATGCCGGATATTGATGGTGTATTGGTTGGTGGGGCATCCCTCACCGTAGCGTCTTTTATAGGAATTGCGTCATGCAGCAAGTCATTTTAATTATTCATATTTTTACCGCTGTTTGTTTGATTGGGTTGGTGTTGATACAGCAAGGCCGTGGTGCTACCACGGGCGCTGCTTTTGGCAGCGGGGCGTCGCAAACTGTTTTTGGTAGTCGAGGTACTGCGTCTTTTTTAGTGAAATTAACCGCGGCGTTTGCGTTGGTGTTCTTTTCAACCAGCTTATTATTAACGCGTTTAGCGGCAACGCCGCAAACGGTGTCTGTGTCGCAGCAAGATTTGCCCATTGCGGAGTCGCAAGCGGACTCAGCACCTGCAGATGCAGCGAGCAAACCGCAGAAACCATAGATATGAGGGAGGATGAAACGTCCTCCTGTTCGTCGCTAAACTTCCCAGCGCCTTTGCGCGAAGATGTTTAGCGAACAACCAGAGTTTGCCGAAGTGGTGGAACTGGTAGACACGCCGTCTTGAGGGGGCGGTGGCGCAAGCCGTGCCGGTTCGACTCCGGCCTTCGGCAATTTGTTGATGTACGTGATAGACTCGTGCCCATTTTATGGTGGGCCGGGACAGCATTTTGTTTCTATAGCGTGGTTATGCAACAATGCCAGGATTTTTATAAGGAAGAAATCTCGTCATTATTCAGCAAAGTTGCAAGGCATTACGATTTTGCTTGGGAATGCAGTGTTTTCTTTACGCGATGGGGATTTCCAAGGGGAGAATCGCGTATCGATCCTGAAAATGCCGTTAAGCCCAGTTTTACTGGCTAGGCGTAAAGTTAAGTGCAACTATTCAGCATTTTGCTGAATAGTTACGAAATCTCATCCGCTTGCGGCTGAGTTATTGAACGCGTTGGGTTGACATGCAGCGTCGCATGGTTGGCGCGATGAAGTAGGCCTAAGTTAGTGCGGTAGTGTTTGCCAGGATTCGTGTTATGCTCAGCATCGCGCGGCCAAACAAAGAGGTGGGTGTGTTAGCGAATTATTTGCCGATTTTAGTATTTTTGTTGCTAGGGATTGGCTTTGGCTTAGGTCCTATTGTGTTGGCCTGGCTAGTTAGCATGAAGCGTCCCGGTGTTGCAAAATTATCGCCTTATGAGTGTGGGTTTTCTGCCTTTGAAAGCGCACGCGTGCCATTTGACGTACGTTTTTATTTGGTGGCTATTCTATTCATTATTTTTGATTTAGAAACTGCGTTTCTTTTTCCCTGGGCCGTGTCGTTACGTAGCATAGGCACCCTAGGCTTTTGTTCTATGCTCGTGTTTTTGGGCTTATTGATCGTTGGCTTTGTGTACGAGTGGTGTAAGGGAGCTCTGGAATGGGAATAAATACAAACGAGCTGATCGATGCCGAGTACCAAGGTGTTGTGCTGACGTCTGTGGATAAATTAGTGGGATGGGCGCGTAGCGGCTCGATGTGGCCGATGACATTTGGTCTCGCGTGTTGTGCCGTGGAAATGATGCAGGCGGGTGCTTCGCGTTACGATCTGGATCGCTTTGGCATGTTGTTTCGCCCCAGTCCTAGACAATCCGATGTGATGATTGTCGCGGGAACTTTATGCAATAAAATGGCGCCGGCTTTACGCAAAGTCTACGATCAAATGGCCGAGCCGCGCTGGGTTATTTCCATGGGATCCTGTGCTAACGGCGGTGGGTATTATCACTATTCTTATTCTGTGGTACGGGGTTGCGATAGAATCGTGCCCGTTGATATTTACATACCCGGTTGTCCACCTACGGCAGAGGCTTTATTGTATGGCATCATACAACTGCAAAATAAAATTAAGCGTACAACGACTATTTTGCGTGGAGATGCCTGATGATATCGCGGCAAGAAATTTTATTAGCGGCGTTGCACGCCTGTTTTCCGGAATACGCAGAGAGATGTTCTGTGAGCCATCAAGAAGTGACGCTGGAAGTGCCGGCGGATAAACTGTACCCGTTGGCTTTGGCGTTGCGCGACGAACCGAGTTTATTATTCTCTATGCTCATTGATTTGTGCGCAGTCGACTACTTAAGTTATGGGATGAGCGAGTGGATTACCGAAGACGCGACGACGACGGGATTTGATCGTGCCGTTGTGGCCAATACAGCGGTCGCTGGATCCAATGACAAGCCACGTTTTGCGGTGGTTTATCACTTGTTGTCGGTGGTACACAACTATCGTTTACGTCTACGCGCCTATGTGACGAGTGAACCGTTGTTACTCGATTCTGTCATCGATGTGTGGCCAGCAGCGAATTGGTTTGAGCGCGAGGCATTTGATTTGTTTGGTATTTTATTCAACGGCCATCCGGATCTGCGCCGCATTCTCACCGACTATGGATTTGTGGGTTATCCGTTTCGCAAAGATTTCCCGCTCTCCGGTCATGTGCAGATGCGCTACGATGCGGCACTGCAACGCGTGATCTATGAACCCGTCGATATCGAGCCACGGGTACTGGTGCCACGGGTGATCCGTCATGAGCAACCGAATCAAACCATCGCACAAAAGGACGCACCCTAATGACCGAGATGCGTAATTACACAATTAACTTTGGGCCACAGCATCCCGCTGCGCACGGCGTGTTGCGTTTGGTGTTGGAAATGGATGGCGAAGTCATTGAACGTGCTGATCCACACATTGGTTTATTACACCGCGCGACAGAGAAACTTGCAGAAAGCAAACCCTTCAACCAAAGCATAGGGTACATGGATAGACTCGATTACGTTTCCATGATGTGTAACGAGCATGCTTATGTGTTGGCAATAGAAAAATTGTTAGGCATTACGCCACCGTTACGTGCGCAATATATCCGTGTGTTATTTGATGAGGTGACACGGATTCTCAATCATTTACTGTGGTTAGGGGCGCATGCTTTAGATATTGGTGCCATGACCGTATTTTTGTATTGCTTTCGTGAACGTGAAGATTTACTCGACTGTTACGAGGCTGTGTCCGGCGCGCGCATGCATGCGACGTATTACCGTCCCGGCGGCGTATACCGCGATTTACCGGAACAGATGCCGCAGTATAAGCCGTCTACCTGGCACGACGCGCGTGCGGTAGGAGCACTCAACGCGGCAAGACAGGGATCTTTGTTAGATTTTTTGTGGGATTTTACCGAGCGTTTTCCTGGCTGTATCGATGAATACGAAACGCTATTGACCGACAATCGAATTTGGAAACAACGCACGGTAGGGGTAGGTGTGGTGTCGCCAGAGCGTGCCATACAGCTTGGATTTACGGGTCCTATGTTGCGTGGTTCGGGTGTGGCGTGGGATTTACGCAAGAAGCAGCCGTATGAAGTGTACGATCGTTTGGATTTTGCAATTCCCGTGGGTACGACTGGCGACAGCTATGATCGCTATTTGGTGCGCGTTGAAGAAATGCGTCAGGCCAATCTCATCGTGCGCCAATGCATTACCTGGTTACGCGCGCATCCGGGTGCGGTGATAGTGAATGATGCCAAAGTAGCGCCACCTGCGCGCGCGACCATGAAAGCAGACATGGAATCACTGATTCATCATTTTAAATTATTCACCGAAGGCTATTGTGTGCCAGCGGGTGAAGTGTATGCGGCGGTTGAACACCCCAAAGGTGAGTTTGGTATTTATCTCGTATCCGACGGTGCCAATAAACCGTACCGTTTAAAGATTCGTGCGCCGGGTTTTGCGCACCTTGCTGCGTTGGATGAGATGTGCCGCGGCCATTTGCTGGCAGACGTAGTCACCGTGTTGTCGAGTCAAGACATTGTGTTTGGGGAGATTGATCGCTAATGGTGGAACAGGCAGACGGCGCACTGTTATCCGAACGGGTACGCCAAGAGATAGATAAGTGGGTCACGAAATTTCCGGTAGAGCGTAGGCGCTCTGCAACCTTGTATGCATTGCGCATGGTACAAGAAGACAACGGTTGGGTCTCAGAAGCAGCGATGGATGCGGTGGCCGCGTATTTGGGCGTGCCCAACATCATGGTGTACGAGGTGGCGAGCTTTTATTCTATGTACGACCTCAAGCCTAAGGGCAAGCACAAGATCAGCGTATGCACGAATATTTCCTGTATGTTAGCGGGCAGCGATCAGATCGTTTCTCATCTACAACGCACCCTAGGCATTGGTTTTAAGCAAACCACTGCAGATGGCAAATTTACTTTGTTTGAAGCGGAGTGCTTGGCCGCGTGCGTGGGTGCGCCCATGTTGATGATCGATGATAAGCATTATCACGAGCAGCTGACACCCGAAAAAGTGGACAAGCTGCTGGCTGAGTTGGAGTAATGATGCATGGCCAATGAAACCTGTTTTCGTAGCATACATTTGCCGGAGCCGTGGCGCTTGGAGACGTACCGCAGTATCGGTGGTTACGGCGTCATACAGCGTATTTTACAGGAGCAAACACCGCCTAAAGTGTTACTCGATGAAATTAAATTAGCGTGCTTGCGTGGGCGCGGCGGTGCGGGCTTTCCTACCGGTTTGAAATGGAGTTTCGTGCCGCGCGAAGTGGCGGGACAAAAATACTTATTGTGTAATTCCGATGAGGGTGAACCCGGCACGTGTAAAGATCGCGATATCTTACGCTTCAATCCCCACCAAGTGATCGAAGGCATGCTGATTGCCGCGTACATCATGGGTGTGACGGTGGGCTACAATTATCTGCGCGGTGAATTTTGGGAACCGTTCCAACGTTGTGAGGCGGCTGTCGCAGAAGCGCGTGCGGCAGGTTTCTTAGGTGACAATGTGTGTGGTTCAGGTATGCAATTTGATTTGCACAATGTGCTGGGTGCGGGCGCCTATATTTGCGGTGATGAAACCGCATTGATGAATTCACTCGAAGGCAAAAAAGGTTATCCACGCTTTAAACCACCTTTTCCAGCCAATTTTGGTTTATACGGTAGACCGACGACGATCAACAATACCGAAACCTATGCATCGGTGCCGGTGATTCTGGAAAAAGGCGGACAGTGGTTTTTGGAGTTAGGCAAACCCAATAACGGTGGTACCAAAATATTTAGCGTATCCGGTCATGTGAATCGACCGGGTAATTACGAAATACCGCTGGGCACGCCGTTTACTGAGTTATTAGCCATGGCCGGTGGTGTGCGTCACGGACATCGCATCAAAGCGGTGATCCCGGGTGGTTCGTCGGTGCCGGTATTGCACGGTGAGCAGATGTTACAGTTGAACATGGATTACGACAGTATTGCTAAAGCCGGTTCTATGTTAGGTTCTGGTGCGGTGATCGTGATGGATGAAACGACGTGTATGGTGCGTGCGTTAGCGCGTATTGCCCGGTTTTATTCCGAAGAATCCTGTGGGCAATGTACCCCGTGTCGTGAAGGCAGCGGTTGGGTAGAGCGTTTAGTGCACCGCATTGAGCACGGCCACGCTTGCAGTGAAGATTTGGAAAAACTCGATCGCGTGGCGAAAAATATAGAAGGTCGCACGATTTGCGGCTTGGGTGATGCGATCGCGTGGTCTACCAACGGTTTTATCCGCCAATTTCGCGATGAGTTTGTGTATCACATAGCGCATAAACAGTGTTTACCGGCTTGTGGTACCCACCCTGATACGGTGGCAGTGTAGTGATGACGAGCAGGAATGAATATGGTAACTATTGAAATAGATGGTAAGAAGCTAGAGGTTGATCCGAATGCGATGGTTATCGAAGCCGCTGATGCTGCCGGTATCTATATCCCGCGTTTTTGTTACCACAAGAAGTTAACCATTGCGGCCAATTGCCGCATGTGTTTAGTCGAAGTCGAAAAATCGCGCAAACCCTTGCCGGCCTGCGCGACACCGGTGACGGAAGGCATGAAAGTGTTTACCCAATCGGCGATGAGCAAAGACGCGCAGCGTGCGGTGATGGAGTTCCTCCTCATTAATCACCCGCTGGATTGCCCGATCTGCGATCAAGGTGGGCAATGCGAATTGCAAGATTTTTCCCTGACGTTTGGTGCGAGTGATTCACAATTCACTGAAACCAAACGCGCGGTGCAAGACGAGAATTTCGGTGCACTGGTGGCGACGGAAATGACGCGTTGCATACACTGCACACGTTGCGTGCGCTTTAGTCGCGAGATAGCGGGGGTGCATGAAATCGGTGCGACCGGTCGTGGTGAACACACGCAGATCGGTACCTACGTAGAAAAAACCCTGAAGTCGGAAGTATCCGGTAATATCATTGATTTGTGTCCAGTGGGTGCGTTGGTTTCTAGACCTTTCTTATTTTCAGCGCGCACGTGGGAATTGCAACAACACGATAGTGTGGCGCCGCACGATAGCCTGGGTTCTGCCGTGCATGTGCACGTGCGTGGCGGTAAAGTGATGCGTGTGGTGCCCAAAGAGAATGAAGCCATCAACGAAACCTGGTTGTCCGATAGAGATCGGTTTGCTTATACCGGATTATACAGTGACGATAGACTTACGACCCCACGCATCAAGCGTAACGGGCAATGGCAGGATGCCAGTTGGCAAGAGGCATTAGATGTGGTTGCGCAAGGTTTGCGTGACATCCGTCAGCAGTACGGTGCGGCACAACTGGGTGCATTGGTGGCACCGCACACGAGTACAGAAGAATGTTATTTATTGCAACGACTGTGGCGTGGCATGGGCAGTGCTAACGTGGATCATAGATTGCGTCACAGCGATGTAAGCGATCAACAGACTGCTGCATTATTTCCGCAACTGGGGATCAGCATTGCCGATCTGGGCAACCGCGATGCCTTGTTGTTAATTGGCAGTCATATTCGACACGAACAGCCGTTAGCGGCGCACCGTATTCGCCAAGCCGTACTCCAAGGTACGCAGTTGCTTTTGATCAATCCGCTGGGGATCGACATGCATTGCCCGGTTGCCGTAGAGCAGTTGGTAGCAACAGATCAGTGGGTAACTAGGTTGGCGGCCGTACTCAAGGCGCTGGCAACGACCACTAACGCTACCTTGCCTGCAGAGGTGATGGCGTGCCTAGACAAGGTGCAGCCGGATCAACAGGACGAGCACATGGCAATGGTATTACAACGTGCACAACGACCTAGCCTGATTTTAGGCGCATTTGCCTTGCAACATCCGCATGCCGCAACACTGCGTGCATTGGCGCAGTGGATCGCCAAACTCAGCGGCGCCAGCTACGGCTGTTTCAGCGAAGGTGGCAACAGTGCGGGGGCGTGGTTAGCGGGTGCAGTGCCGCATCGCCAAGCGGCTGGGCAAGCCGTCGCGGAGCCGGGTTTGGCCGCGTCGCAGATGTTTGCCGCGAAGTTACGTGCTTACTTGCTCTATAACGTGGAGCCCGAGTTAGACAGTTACGATCCGGTGTTGGCACAAGCCGCATTGCGTGATGCAGAGTTTGTGGTGGCGTGCACACCGTTTGCGGGTGCGGGCTTACTAGAATATGCCGATGTGTTGTTACCGATCGCCGCATTCAGTGAAACCTCGGGGACCTACGTCAATGCAGAAGGCTGTTGGCAGTCGTTTACGGGCGCCGTCACACCGTGTGGCGAGGCGCGTCCGGGTTGGAAAGTATTACGTGTGTTAGGTAATTTGTGTGAGGTGGAGGACTTCAATTACACCACATCACAACAGATCCATGACGAACTATTCCTGTCGGTGCAACACGCCAAAGTGCAGGCGGCGGTTGAGCCCGCCGTGCATTGGCCCGCGGCGCAACACGCAGCGGAGTTGACGCGGATCAGTGAGTGGCCTATCTATCGCGTGGATAATTTAGTACGTCGCGCCGCACCGTTGCAAGCCACGGGTTTGGGCCGCAAGGCCGGTGCTTATGTGCATCCTGATTTGGCGCAACGCTTGACGTTGCAGCACGAGCAAGTGGTAACGGTGCAACAAGACGGCGGTGCAGCGGTAACGTTGACGCTGTACTTGGATGCACGTGTGCCGCTGGGCAGCGTGTTGATCCCCGCTGGTTTTGCACAAACGGCCAACCTAGGTGCTGCAGTGGGCCGCATCGATATTCTGCGAGGTTAATCCGATGACAATCGATATGCTGTGGCAGTTAGTGTGGATCGTCATTAAAATTTTGCTGATCGTGTTACCGGTGATGGGTGCAGTGGCTTATTTTACCTTGGCGGAACGTAAGGTGATCGGTTACATGCAAGGTCGTATTGGCCCGAATCGGGTAGGCTTACGTGGCATAGGGCAACCGATTGCAGATGCCCTGAAGTTACTGACGAAAGAATTAATTTTTCCTACGGCGGCCAACAAGTATTTATTTACCTTGGCACCCGTGATGGCGATTGCGCCTGCACTTGCCGCATGGGCCGTGGTTCCGTTCGATAAACAGTGGATTTTAGCCGACATCGATGCCGGTGTGTTGTATATTTTGGCGATGACGTCGTTGGGTGTCTATGGTATTTTATTTGCCGGGTGGGCGTCTAATTCAAAATACGCGATGTTTGGTGCACTGCGTTCGGCGGCGCAAATCGTGGCGTATGAAATTGCCATGGGTTTTGCGCTGGTAGGCGTCTTGTTGGCGGCACACAGCACCCGTTTGCAAAGCATCGTGTTGCAGCAGCAAGGTGGCGTATGGCATTGGTTTGTGTTACCGCTGTTGCCGCTGTTTGTGGTGTATTGGATAGCCGCTGTGGCAGAAACCAATCGTGCGCCGTTTGACGTGGCCGAAGGTGAATCGGAAATCGTCGCTGGGTTTCACGTCGAATATTCCGGCATCATGTTCGGTGTGTTCTTCTTAGCCGAATATGCGAATATGCTGCTGATCTCGGTATTGGCTGCGGTACTTTTTTTTGGTGGGTGGTTGTCGCCCTTTGAAGGTATTCCAGTCTTGGGACATTGGTTTGCGTTTGTGCCGGGTATCGTATGGTTATTGGCAAAAGCCAGTGTGTTTGCGTTTTTATATCTGTGGATGCGCGCGACGTTCCCGCGTTATCGTTACGATCAAATTATGCGTTTAGGCTGGAAGGTGTTGATCCCCGTGAGCCTATTCTGGATTGTCGTCGTTGCCGGCATGGTCCATTACCGTTTACCACCGTGGTTTAGTTGAGGAATAGCATGCACAGACTCATCAAGTGGCTAAAACCATTTTTATTGTTGGAATTACTCAGCGGTTTGGCTTTGACGGGACGCTATTTTTTCAAGCGTAAAACCACCGTGCAATTTCCCGAAGAGAATACACCGACGTCACCACGCTTTCGCGGTTTGCACGCGTTGCGGCGTTATCCCAACGGCGAGGAACGTTGCATAGGCTGCAAGTTGTGTGAGGCGGTATGCCCGGCGTTGGCGATTACCATAGAAACAGCGCCGCGTGAGGACGGCTCGCGCCGCACCACGCGTTACGACATCGATATGTTCAAGTGCATTTATTGCGGATTTTGTGAAGAGTCTTGCCCGGTGGATTCGATCGTTGAGACCGATATCATGCATTACCATTTTGAAAACCGCGGTGAGAATATTTTGTCGAAAGACATGTTGCTGGCGATTGGAGACAAGTACGAAGAACGGATTGCGCAGAGCAAGGCAGAAGACGCACCGTACCGTTAAAAGAAAGAGGTCATCCGCTTGCGGGCTAGTTGTTGAACGAAGGAATACTATATGTTACAGCACGTCTTGTTTTATGTGTTTGCCAGCGGCTTGATACTCAGCGCCTTGGGTGTGATCAGCGCCCGCAGCCCGGTACAAGCCGCGTTGTGTTTGGTGTTATGTTTTGTGTTGATGGCACCGTTGTGGTTGATGTTGGACGCGGAATTTTTAGCCCTAGTCTTGGTCTTCGTTTACGTGGGTGCGGTGATGACGCTGTTCTTGTTCGTGGTGATGATGTTGAATCTCAGTGTGACACCGCGCCATGCCGAGTTTATGCGTTATTTGCCCTTCGGGTTGTTGCTGTTGGCTGCGTTAACCGGTCTCATGGTGTATGTGTTGTTGCCGAGTCACTTTGCCGCCTTTCAACCTATGCAGTGGTTGGCGCATGATGTTTCCTACAGTAACACCAGAGCCATAGGACAGGTGCTGTATACTGATTATGTGTATGCGTTTGAAATTGCGGCGGTGGTCCTACTGGTCGCGATGGTGGCGGCGATCAGTCTAGCCTTTCGTGGTGTACGCCAACGCAAACAACAAGTGGTGTCTGAACAGGTGCAGGTGACCAAGCAAGAACGCTTGCGTATTATTAACGTGCCGACGGAGACCGATCGATGATTACTTTAACCGATTATTTATTGTTAAGTGCCCTGTTGTTTGCGATCAGCATTGCAGGCATCGTATTGGGGCGCAAGCACATCATTCATTTGCTGATGTGTATTGAGTTGATGTTGCTGGCGGTGAATACCAACTTCGTGGCTTTTTCGCATTATTTAGCCGATATCAGCGGCCAGATTTTTGTCTTTTTCATTTTAACCGTCGCTGCTGCCGAGGCCGCCATCGGGTTGGCGATTGTGGTGTTGTTATTCCGCAATAAAGGCAGCATTGACGCAGACAGTATCGACTCATTAAAGGGATAGGCACGTGCACATAACTATTGAACAAGCGTTACTGTATGTGGTGTTTGCACCATTGGTGGGTAGTGTGGTGGCGGGACTATTGGGTCGCACCATCGGCCGTAGCGGCGCGCACAGCGTGACGATTGCGGGCATGCTGGTGTCTTTTGCCGGCGCCTTGTTTTTAGCGAAAGCCTTTTTCGTGATGACCCAAGTGCCGTACGAAATCAATCTGTATACCTGGGCGATCGGGGGTAAAACCACTTTTTACGTCGGCTTTTTGCTCGACAGATTGAGCGTGTTGATGATGCTTACGGTGACGTTTGTGTCGTTGTTGGTGCACATCTACAGCATTGGTTATATGCACGATGATCCGGGCTATGCGCGATTTTTCAGTTATATTTCCTTATTCACATTTGCGATGTTGATGTTGGTAGGTGCCAACAATTTTATGCAACTGTTTTTCGGTTGGGAAGGCGTGGGCTTAGTCTCTTACTTGTTAATCGGATTCTGGTACAAAAAAGAAAGCGCGTTGCAGGGCAGTCTGAAAGCGTTTGTGGTGAATCGGGTCGGTGACTTTGGCTTCTTGTTGGGAATCGCGGCGGTGTTGCAATACGCGGGCGACATGAATTATCAACACGTATTTGCGCAAGTGTCGATTTTAGGTCCACAAACTGTAAGTTGGTGGCCGGGCCAGAGTTGCTCGGTGATTACCTTGATCTGTGTGTTGCTGTTCATCGGTGCCATGGGTAAATCGGCGCAAGTGCCACTGCACGTATGGTTGCCGGAATCCATGGAAGGTCCAACGCCCATCTCGGCGTTGATTCACGCGGCTACCATGGTGACCGCTGGTATTTACATGGTGTCGCGCTTATCGCCGTTATTTGAATTATCGACCACCGCGTTGAATCTCATGCTGGTTGTCGGTGCCACTGGCGCGTTGTTCATGGGCTTGCTAGGGCTAGTGCAGCACGACATTAAGCGCGTCGTGGCGTATTCTACTTTGTCGCAGTTAGGCTATATGATCGCGGCCTTGGGTGCCTCGGCGTACGCAGCGGGTATGTTTCATTTATTCACCCATGCGTGTTTCAAGGCCTTATTATTTTTGGGCGCCGGTTCCGTGATCATTGCGCTGCACCACGAACAAGACATGCGTAAGATGGGTGGTTTGTGGCATCGCATGCCGGTGACCTACATCACCATGGTGATAGGCAGTTTAGCCCTGTGTGGCATTCCGCCTTTCGCGGGGTTCTATTCCAAAGACACGATCATTGAAGCCATCGCTATCAGCCAACGAAGCGCGGCAGGGTATGCGTATGTGTGTGTGTTGTTGGGTGTATTCGTGACATCGCTATATACGTTCCGTGCCTTATTTCTCACGTTTCATGGGCGTCCCCGCATGGACAGCGAGCGTTACGCGCATGCGCACGAATCACCGTGGGTGGTGTGGTTGCCGTTAGTGATTTTGGCGGTTCCTTCGGCGTTTATGGGTTGGTATTGCATCGGTGACTTGCTGTATGGCTTGCCGGGCGTGTTGGGGCAGAGCATTGCGGTGTTACCGCAGCACGATGTATTGGCGCATTTGGGTGCCGAGTTCGGTGGCGCGCATCACATGGTCGTGCAAGCCTGGCACCATGCACCGATTTATTTAGCCTTGGCGGGAATATTCGCCAGTTGGCTCGCCTATCATCGCATACCGCAATTGCCGGGACGTTGCGCCAGCGCCTTGCGTCCACTGTATGTGATCTTGCGTGCGCATTACGGTTTTGATGCCTTTAACCAATGGTTCTTCGTGCGTGGGGTACGTGGTTTGGCGCGACTCTTGTCGGAGTGGGGCGATCAACGTTGTATCGATGCGGGCATGGTCAATGGCTCGGGTCGCGTGGTTTATTGGTGGGCGCGTGGTCTGCGTGTGTTGCAGTCGGGGTTGTTACAGCATTATACCTTAGCCATGGTCTTGGGTTTGTTCGGCTTTTTAGTATGGGTAGTGCTAGTGGCACAGTGATTTTTCGTAACTATGCAGCAACATTAAAAAATGAGGCTAAGGGTTTATCGTGTTGACAGAAAATTTACTCAGTGTGTTAATTGGTTTGCCGCTAGTGTCTGCACTGTTGGTGCTACTGGTCGGTGATGAACGCAAACCGAATAAGGCGTGGTTGGTCGCGTTGTTGGCGGCGTTAGCCGAATTGGGCGTGTGTGTGTGGCTGTATCAACATTTTGATGCCAGCACGTCTGCCATGCAATTTGTCGAGTATAGGCCGTGGATCCCCGCGTTTGATATGTACTATTCCTTAGGCATAGACGGTCTGTCATTGGCGCTGATTTTGTTGACGGCGTTTACCACCTTGGTGGTGGTATTGGCCGCCAAACGCACGGTGACGGAACGTTTGCCGCAATATTTAGCCGCGTTTTTAGTATTGCATGCCAGCATGATCGGTGTGTTCGCCGCACGTGATACCTTATTGTTTTATGTGTTTTGGGAAGCGATGTTAATTCCCATGTACCTCATCATCGGCATGTGGGGACACAGCAATCGCTCGTATGCCGCGGTTAAGTTTTTCTTGTACACCTTTTTGGGTTCGGCACTGATGTTGGTGGCCTTGTTGTATTTGCATGGCATCAGTCACAGCTTCGCACTCGATCAATTGTATGCGAGCAAGATCGCATTCGTACCGCAGTTATTAATTTTCGGCGCCTTTTTCTTGGCGTTTGCCGTCAAAATTCCGATGTGGCCGGTGCACACCTGGTTGCCTGACGCCCATACCGAGGCGCCTGCGGGTGGTTCGGTTATTTTAGCGGCGATCATGTTGAAGATGGGTGCTTACGGTTTCTTGCGTTTTAGCTTGCCGATTTTGCCTGATGCCAGTTTATATTTAGCGTGGGTGATGATCGCCTTATCCTTAGTCGCCATCATCTACATTGGTTTAGTGGCTATCGTGCAGACCGACATGAAGCGCTTGATCGCGTATTCTTCGATCGCGCACATGGGTATTGTGACCTTGGGTTGTTTCACGGTGTATTTGCTCGCGCGTGATCACGATGCGGTGCTGGGCATGCAGGGTGCTATCGTGCAAATGCTGTCGCATGCATTTACCTCGGGTGCGATGTTTATCGGCGTTGGGTTCTTGTATACGCGTTTGCATACACGTGCGATCAAAGATTTTGGCGGCATCGCCAATCACATGCCGGTGTTTGCCAGTTTCTTCATGTTGTTTGCCATGGCTAACGTAGGTTTGCCCGGTACCTCTGGGTTTGTCGGTGAGTTCATGGTGTTACTCAATGTATTCCAGGCCAGCTTGTGGGTGGCGGTGGGTGCAGCCAGCACCTTGATTTTAGCCGCGGTGTATACCTTGTGGATGTACAAGCGCGTGTTCTTTGGCAAAGTGACTAACCCCATGATAGCGATCGTCAGCGATGTGGACGGTTTAGAAATAGTCGTACTCGTCTTGTTAGCGGTGCCGGTGTTAGCCATAGGCATTTATCCACAGCCACTATTGCAGCTGTGCGCCAGCAGTGTGACGCACTTACTGGAACTCGCGCAATTGTCCAAATTGGTATAAGTATAAGGGGATTTAGGCATGGCTACACTCAATGTGTTGGCATTGTTACCGGAGATGGGCATCTTAGGCATGACCTGCTTGCTGTTATTGGTCGCCGCGTTTGTGCCTAAGCTACCGCTCGCCATCAGTTATTTCTTGGCACAACTCGCGTTGGTGTTAGCGTCGCTGGCATCCTTGTCGCAGTTACATGTGACCGCGCAAATCAGTTTGCACGGCGCGTACATCAGCGATCCCTTGGCACAAGTCGCTAAGCTGGTGTTGTATGCCTTAGGCTTTTGGGTGTTTTTGTATGCCCGTGATTACATCAAAACCCGCACCATTCCCGCTGCGGAATTTTATGTGCTGTCTTTGTTTAGCCTGTTGGGCATGATGGTATTAGTGTCGGCACAACACTTTCTCGTGGTGTACTTAGGACTAGAGTTATTGTCATTGCCGCTGTATGCCTTGGTGGCCTTACAACGCGATTCTGCGCTCGCTACGGAAGCTTCGATCAAATACTTTGTGATGGGCGCGTTGGCGTCGGGCATGTTGTTGTACGGTTTGTCGATGATCTATGGCGCCACGGGTAGCTTGGAGATTGGCGCAGTCGCACAAGCCATAGGCAATGTGAGTGCGGATCATCGTTTGGTATTGTTGTTTGGCTTGGTGTTTATTGTGGTGGGTTTGGCGTTTAAGTTGGGTGCCGCACCATTCCACATGTGGGTGCCGGATGTGTATCACGGTGCGCCACTGGGCGTGACGTTATTGCTGAGTAGCGCACCTAAAGTCGCGGGTTTTGTTATGCTTGTGCGTTTGTTGATTTATGCCATGCCCAGCTTGCAAGCCGAGTGGCAACAACTGTGGCTAGTTATCGCCTTATTATCGATAGGCGTGGGTAATGTGGCGGCGATCGCGCAAGACAACATAAAACGCATGTTGGCGTATTCTTCCATCGCGCATGTTGGGTATTTGATTCTCGGTATTTTAGCCGGCACTTACGCGGGTTATGCCGCCGCTTTTTTCTACGTGATCAGTTATGCGTTAATGTCATTAGGCGCGTTTGCGGTGTTGGTGTTACTCAGTCAACGCGGCGTAGAGGTAGAGCAAATCACCGATCTGCGTGGCTTGCATGCGCGTAATCCGTGGTTGGCCTTGATGATGTTGTTGTTCATGTTTTCCATGGCGGGCATTCCACCTACCGTGGGCTTTTTAGCGAAGTTGGGTGTGTTAGCAACCCTAGTGCAACAACAGCAAATCTGGGTGGCGGTGGTGGCTATGCTGTTCTCGGTCATCGGTGCATTTTATTATTTGCGCGTGGTACGCGTCATGTATTTCGAAGCGCCGGACGATGAATTGCCGGTGGCGCTGGAATGGGATAATCGCCTGGCGATCAGCGCCAATGGTTTGTTGATCCTGTGGTTAGGCGTATTCCCCAGCGGTTTATTGCAACTGTGCCGTGGGGTGTTTTAGCCGGCGCGTTTCGTAAAAATCGTTTGCCCTGAGAGGACAGCGTTTTTTTTAGCCGTTCGCCCTCCTGAGCGATATATCCCCACGAATTAAAAACAGCCGTTCGCACTGAGGAGCTGACATATCCCCGCGAATTTTTAACGTAACTGATTGATAAATCTAATTTATTGTGATCAAATGCGACAGACCTTGCAAATTTAGGAGGACTGCAACGTGGACGCACATTCGTTATTACATGAAC
>JACCDN010899360.1_pt1 | contig 35693 bp, 35 predicted proteins | sample 7441691 | NCBI WGS metagenome assembly JACCDN01 (sample SAMN15323439, study PRJNA562643) | freshwater metagenome | isolation source: river surface water | place: USA:Blue River Watershed | collected 2017-08-16
GCCATGTGTCGACGCGACCGCCAGCAAAGCCAAGGGTTTTGAAGCCCATGTCTTCCATGGCCACATTTCCGGAGAGAACCATCAGGTCGCCCCATGAAAGTTTACGGCCGTATTTTTGCTTGATTGGCCATACCAAGCGACGTGCCTTGTCGAGGTTTACGTTATCTGGCCAAGAATTAAGCGGTTCAAAGCGCATTTCGCCGCCGTCAGATCCACCGCGACCATCGCCGGTGCGATAGGTGCCGGCGCTGTGCCATGCCATGCGGATGAAGAACGGACCATAATGGCCATAATCAGATGGCCACCAAGGCTGCGATGTTTTTAGGACATTGCGAATGTCTGCCTTGACCGCATCAAGATCGAGTGTCGCGAATTCGGCGGCATAGTTGAAGTCGTCGCCATAAGGGTTCGCGCGCGCTTCATTTTGGCGCAGAGCGGTCAAGTCGACCTTCTTTGGCCACCATTCCGCTTTTGGTTCGGCCGTTTCGGCATGTGCCGCAGATGCGAGGGCCACTGGTGATGTGGCGGCAAGCAACGCGACGAGGGCGATGTTGCGTATTTTCATGAATATGTTCTCCCGTTTTACCCAGGAAACCCCATGGGTATATGATGCAGTTACTGGCGATGCGTCGCCAAGCCCAACGAGATTGATTTGTCACAATAATCGATTGCGTTGATGATACCGACCAGAAGCGACAACCCGAGAAGGGTTGGAACATTTGTTATGAAAGATGGCGAACACGCGCCGCATATTTTCAATTATAACAAACGTAATCCGCAGAGTTTGGCGGCTGAGCACGCCGTTTATTGGCCCGCCGTGGATCGTCTTCGGTCAAAATAGCGATGTCGCTGTCCGATGCAGCGTGGCCTTCGGAGCGTTAGCCCGCCTGTGCAGTGACGCCATTTGGCGTGAAATACATATCTGACTGAAGGGCGTTGACGGCGGTTGCGGCTTCCTGTTCCATTTCCTGAAGATAGGCAAATCGATGTTCCAAGAAGTCGGCTTCACTGACTTTTTCAAGCTGCGCACATAGCCGCGACAGCGAACGGGCGCCCATGTTGTTGCCGGAACTTTTGAACGCATGTGCGCAGAAGCGGAATTCCGAAACATCGCCGTCCGCAACGGCTTTACGCAAGGGACCCAGCGTTTGTTCGACATCTTCGACAAAGCCTTCAATCATCGTGTCCACGAATGCCTGATCTCCAATCGACAGAAGATACTGGATTTGAACTTCGTCGATTGGCGCGTCAGCTGCTGGAACATCTCCAAAGATGTGTGCGACTTTATGCAATGGATCGATTGGCAATGCCTGCTGGATTAGCGGCCCATTCGTGTCAACGCAGCAATATTTCTCGATGGTGGTGAGAAGGATTTGCGCGTCCACAGGCTTAGTGATGCGCATATCCATTCCGGCGTTTCGGCACTTGGTTTCCGTTTCTGAAGTCGCGTCGGCTGTTATGCCGATAATCGGCAGGTGGTTTCGTCCGCCTTCACGCTCACGCCATATGGAACAGGTGTCGATGCCGTTAAGTCGCGGCATGTTCACGTCGATCAGCAATATATCGATGCCACCCTTTTTCATTTCCTCAAGCGCCTCATCGCCGTCCGCGACCATGACAACTATATGGCCGGCATCTTCCAAAATGGCGGCTAGGACATTTCGGTTCGTCCGGTTGTCATCCGCCACCAGTAAGCGTTTTGGCGTGTAGCGCGTGGCCGATGGTATTTCGACGCGGGGGGTACTGCCTATTGCGGTTCGTTTGCGCAGGATATCCTGTTCAGGCGTGACATAACCGCGCAGCTTTTTCAAAACGGACCTCATTTTGCCGCTAGCCTGAATGGCTGGGCACCGTCCTTAAAAAGACTGTGGAGGTTATCGATAGAAAGCGGACGACCCATCAGATATCCTTGAACTTCATCGCAACCGGAAGCGCGTAGCAGCGTGAACTGGGCCTCTGTCTCGACGCCCTCTGCGACGACTCGCATATTCAGTGCATGGGCTAAATGGCCGATAGTGGAGATGATGGCGCGATCCGTTGCGGACGTTTCGATCCGCGAGATGAAGGTTTGATCAATTTTTAACCGGGTGGCCGGTAGGTCTCGCAAATATTGAAGTGATGAATAGCCCGTGCCAAAATCGTCGATCGAGATTTGAATGCCGCCCGCACGCAAAGTTGCCAATTGCTCGCGCACCTTCGGGCGGTTGTCAATTAACAGCTCTTCGGTAATTTCAATCGCCAGCTTGCCGGGGGGAATGGCATATTTCGCCGCCAGATCGAGTATTTCGGAACACATGGCAGCATATTCAAACTGCTTCGGCGATACGTTGACGGCTATATGTGGAAGCTCAATGCCTTGTTCGGCAAAAAACGCAATCTGTTTGCACACGGCTTCAATGACCCATGTGCCGATACGGCCAATTAAGCCCGAGTCATTGGCCACCTTGATAAAATCGGACGGGTACAAGCGTCCCCTGACCGGATGGTTCCAACGCAATAGAGCCTCAAGCCCTACATAATTGCCTGACGCTGTATCGACGATCGGCTGATATTCCAGGAACAACTGATCGCTGATGAGCGCGTCACGTAGGTCGCTCTCGATGCCTGCATTCAATTGCGCGATGTGGTTCATGTGCGGCGAAAAGAAGCAGAAGCAATTTCGGCCAGAAGATTTGGCCTCATACATCGCAAGGTCCGCCAGACGCAGCAGTTCATCGGGGGAGGTACCATCTTCGGGAATAAGCGCGATACCAATGCTGGCACCGATGAGCTGCTCGACCCCGCCAATCATATAGGGGTCACCGATTGTTGCGAGCAGGTTGGTGCACACGGCTGCGGCTTTATTATTGTCCTCGAGATTTTGAAGAACAATGGCGAATTCGTCCCCGCCGATGCGCGCGGCAAAGCCGTTGATGTCCAAGGCGGACGTAAGACGCTCGGCGACTTGGCGCAGCAAAATATCGCCTGTCTGGTGTCCGCGCGTGTCGTTAATGACTTTAAATCGGTCGAGGTCGAGCAGCAACAGCGCCGCAACCTTGCCGCTTGCCTTGCTCTCATCGATAGCCGTGCGCATCCATTGTGCAAGCAACGTGCGATTGGGAAGGCCCGTGAGCATATCATGCAAGGCAAGATGTGTTCGGTGTTCTTCGGCAAATTTGCGCGCCGTGATGTCAAGGCCGGTAGTCAGGACGCCTATGATCTGGTTATCTTTGTTCCGCAGCGGTGATTTGTTGCAGTGAAAAATGAGATCAATGCCTTCACTGACAAATTTTTCTTCGAAATTAGGTAGCGAAATTCCCGTTTCCAGAATGACGTTATTCCGGCGCGTTTCGCGCTCAAGCAATTCGGGTTCCATGATGTCCGAAATGGGACGTCCGACCAGTTGATCGGGGTCGCGACCGAACAGCGCCGCCTGATAGGAATTTAAAAACAGGAATTTACCGTTTCGGTCCGTGGCGTTGATTAAAATCGGCGTCGTGTCGATGATTTGCTCCAGCATCGACTTGCCGCTTTTATCATCGCCGTCCATGCTATCTGCGCCGGTCCGATTGGCCTCAAGCGATTGGTTGAGCTCCTGCTGCCGATAGTGCTGGCCCAAGAGCAATAATGCCCGTTCGCGAAATTCGATGTGGGATACAGGCGATTGCAGAAAGTCGGTCGCGCCGGCATCCAGCGCTGTAATACGGCATTCCCGGTCTTGCCGTGCCGTAATGATGATCGCAGGAATATGCGCGCCAACAGTACGTGAACGGATTTTACTAATGAATTCCGCACCGTTCATGTCGGGCATGCGATAGTCGACCACAAGCAGGTCTGCGGTCTCGGTCTCAAGCCATTGCAAAGCCTCAATCGCGCTGTGAAAACACTTCGCGGAGAACTCCGGACCCATCATCGCAACATATTGCGCGTACACGCGTAAGTTGGTCGATCTGTCGTCTACAATGACAATGCGCGCATGCATAGCACGGCGGTATCGGCATAACCTCAAGGAATGGTTAAGCCGCTGTTCGTATTTCGCGGGCTATGTGCCCGTGCACCTGACCGAAGGTGTTTGGATTCCGACAGTTGCCAAAAACATGCGCTGGCCTTAGCAGTGGGGCATGCACAGCACGCCACATTATGAAGAGCAATATCTATCGTTAATGCGCCGCATTTGGACCGAGGGTGCTGTCCAGCGCGATCGGACGGGCGTGGGCACCAAAGCGCTGTTCGGCGCCACCATGCGCTTTTCGTTGGCCGACGATGCTATTCCGCTGTTGACCACCAAGCGGGTGTACTGGAAAACCGCGGCGCGGGAGATGCTCTGGTTTCTGACCGGCAACACAAATATTCAGCCCTTGCTTCAGCAGAATGTCAAAATCTGGACCGACTGGCCGCTGGCGCGATATCGGCGCGAAACGGGCGAGGAAATCACGCAGGAAGCATTTGAGCAGCGCATTGTCGAAGATGATGCATTTGCCGCGCAATGGGGCGATTTGGGTCCAGTCTATGGCGCGCAGTGGGTCAATTGGCCACGGTATGAGGCGACCGACAACGGGCTATTCCGACGTGCCGAGAAGGGCATCGATCAAGTCAGCCTGCTCGTCGAAAGTTTGAAGAACAACCCGGGTTCGCGTCGCCACATCATCGAAGGCTGGAATGTCGCTGAACTCGACCAAATGGCGCTTCCGCCTTGCCACAAAACATACCAATTCCATGTCGCGGACAATGTATTGAGCTGCATCTTGTTTCAGCGTTCGTGCGACCTTGGCCTCGGATTTGCGTTCAACGCATTTTCTGCCGCGTTGTTGACGCGGATGCTCGCTGCGGTCTGTGGGTACAAGGCTGGCGAGCTCATCTGGCAGGGTGGCGACGTGCATTTATATTTGAACCATGCGCCTTTGGTTGAGGAGCAGTTGAGCCGAACGCCGTCTGGCAATCCCAAGCTCAAGCTTTTGCGGACGCCCGACAGCATTTTTGATTTCCGCATCGATGATTTTGAAGTGTCGGATTATCATCCGCAGTCGCATATTTCTGCGCCTGTTGCGGTCTAATTGCACATTAGGACAGCTATATTGACCTAAAGGACCGTTTGAAATATTATAACAACCGTGGATAATAAACTACCTGAGTCGTTTCGGGTACATAACTGCGGAGATGGTGATGGTGCACGGTATCAAGGACAATCTCGCGCCGCTTCATCTCCATGTGCCGGAACCCAAGTTCCGCCCAGGCGATAAGGCCGATTTTAGCGACATCATTGTGCCCGAAGTGGACGCCATAACGCGCCCCGATGAGCATGCCAGCCCGGCGGACATACATGCACTGGCTTATGGCCTTGTCCGCGTTTTGGGCGATGATAATCAGGCCGTTGGCAGTTGGAACCCCGGGCTTGATGCCGACACGCTGCGGGCCATGCTGCGCAAGATGCTGCTATTGCGCGCCTTTGATGACCGCATGTTCCGGGCACAGCGCCAAGGCAAAACCAGTTTCTATATGAAGTCCTTTGGCGAGGAAGCGACGTCGGTTGCAACCACGATGGCGCTGCATTCGGATGACATGTGTTTTCCAAGCTATCGCCAGCAAGGCATTCTGATTACGCGAGATTATCCACTCGTCGACATGATGAACCAGATTTATTCCAACAGTGGCGATCGTCTGAAGGGGCGCCAGTTGCCCATCATGTATTCCGCCAAAGATTACGGATTTTTCAGTATTTCGGGCAATTTGACAACGCAATATCCGCAGGCGGTGGGTTGGGCGATGGCGTCTGCATCGCGTGCCGATACCCGTATCTCGGCCGTTTGGTGTGGTGATGGGTCGACCGCGGAAGGTGACTTTCACAGCGCGCTGACATTTGCCGCCGTATATAATGCGCCGGTTATCTTTCAGGTGGTGAACAACCAGTGGGCGATATCGTCATTCTCCGGTTTTGCAGGGAGCGAGCGGACAACGTTCGCCGCCCGCGCCATTGGCTATGGCATCGCTGGACTGCGCGTTGATGGCAATGATGCACTGGCGGTTTTTGCAGCCATGCAGTGGGCGGCCAACCGCGCGCGGACGAACGGTGGGCCAACCTTGATCGAATATTTCACCTATCGCGGGGAAGGGCATTCGACATCGGATGACCCCGGTGCGTACCGTGCGGCGGAGGAATATGCCCTGTGGCCGCTTGGCGACCCTGTGACGCGCCTTAAGGATCATTTGATAGCGATTGGCGCGTGGAGTGACGAACAGCATGAGGCGCTCATTCTAGAACTGTCCGATTTCGTAAAGGCGTCCCAGAAAGAGGCGGAGCAGAACGGGATTTTAGGCCACGGCCTGCATCACCCAATGGAAACCATGTTCGAAGATGTGTTCGAAGAAATGCCATGGCATTTGAAAGAGCAATGCGAACAGATGTTGGAAGAACAACGCGACAAATTTGGTCCTGAATGGGAGGCGCGCTGATGACCGAGCCCGCCACCAAAACGATGAACATGATTGAGGCGATCAATAGTGCCTTGGACGTGATGCTGGCGAAAGACCCGGAAGTTGTCATCATGGGTGAAGACGTTGGCTATTTCGGCGGCGTGTTCCGCGCGACTGCGGGGCTTCAGAAAAAGCATGGCAAAACGCGCGTTTTTGACACGCCCATCAGCGAATGTGGCATCATTGGCGTTGGAGTCGGCATGGCAGCCTATGGCCTTCGCCCCGTGCCCGAAATTCAGTTTGCCGATTACATCTATCCCGGCCTTGACCAGTTGGTCAGCGAGGCTGCGCGCATGCGCTATCGTTCCGCCAATGACTTTATCTGCCCCATGACCGTGCGTTCGCCCTTTGGCGGCGGCATATTCGGCGGCCTAACGCATAGCCAAAGCCCCGAAAGCCTGTTCACGCATGTCTGCGGGATCAAGACAGTTATTCCCGCGACACCTTATGATGCAAAGGGGCTGCTGATTGCCGCGATCGAAGACAATGACCCCGTCGTGTTTTTTGAGCCCAAGCGGATCTACAATGGCCCGTTCAGCGGCTATTATGACTGTCCGGTCGAGCCATGGTCCAAACATGACGGCAGCGCCGTTCCAGAAGGCTATTATCGCATAGATTTAGGCAAGGCAGCGGTCGTGCGGGAGGGGCAGGCTGTCACGGTGCTGACCTACGGCACGATGGTGCATGTTGTGAAAGCCGTCGTCGCCGAGCATGGCATTGACGCCGAAATCATCGACCTGCGGACATTATTGCCACTGGACATCGAAACCATAGAAGCATCGGTCAAGAAGACGGGCCGCTGTATGGTTGTGCACGAAGCGACCCGTACCAGCGGCTTTGGCGCGGAATTGGCTGCGCAGGTGCAGGAACGGTGCTTCTATCATCTCGAAGCACCAATTGAGCGCGTCACAGGCTTTGATACACCATATCCACACAGCCTCGAATGGGCATATTTTCCCGGCCCGGTGCGGCTCGCCCGCGCATTTGATAAGATCATGAAGGACTGACTTGATGCCCATATTCACATTTAACTTACCGGATATTGGTGAAGGCATAGCCGAGGCGGAAATCGTTGCATGGCATGTAAAGGTTGGCGACAAGATTTCTGAAGACCAGCCTTTGGCGGACATGATGACGGACAAAGCAACCGTCGAAATGGAAAGCCCGGTGGCGGGAATCGTGACCAAGGTTGCTGGCGAGGCGGGCGATGTCATCGCCATCGGATCCATGCTTGTGGAGATTGAAACCGCGAGTGACGTCAGTCAGGTGGAAAGCCCGGTGCAGGTAGAGCCGGTTGCGACGGTCGAGGACGAACTGCCACATGCGCCTCAACCAGTCGCTGCGGAACCAGCGGTCGTGCAGGAAAGGCCTGCAGCTGCAGCGGCCCAGTCGCCTAGCATGAGCGCTGACCATAAGATTACGGCGTCGCCCGCAGTGCGCCAACGTGCCAAGGAACTCGGCGTCGCATTGACTGACGTCAAGGCGGCGGGTGGGCATGTCCGGCACGCGGATCTCGACGCATTTTTGGCCTATGGAAGCGGGCAGGGCTATCGCGCATCCCATATCAGCGCGCGCCGTGACGACGAAATTGTCAAAGTCATCGGTATGCGCCGGCGTATTGCGGACAACATGGCGGCGTCCAAACGCCACATCCCGCATTTTACCTATGTCGAAGAAATTGACGTCACCGCGATTGAAGCGATGCGCGCCGACCTGAACGCCAATCGCGGCGCAAGGCCAAAGCTGACCATGCTCCCATTGCTTATCGTGGCGATCTGCAAGTCGATTCCGCAATTTCCGATGATCAACGCCCGTTACGACGACGAAAATGGCGTGGTGACGCGCCATGGCGCTGTGCATTTGGGCATGGCGACGCAAACCGATGCCGGATTGATGGTCCCCGTCATCCGCGATGCGCAAGACAAAAATATCTGGCAGCTTGCGATGGAGATTGCGCGCCTTGCCGACGCTGCACGGAGCGGTACAGCGAAAAGTGAAGAGCTGTCGGGCTCCACGCTTACAGTGACGTCACTTGGCCCCTTGGGCGGCATTGTGACCACGCCTGTCATCAACCGACCCGAAGTCGCGATCATCGGGCCCAACAAGATTGTCGAACGCCCAATGTTTGTCGGCGACACAATCGAGGCGCGTAAATTGATGAACCTGTCGATCAGCTGCGACCATCGGGTTGTCGACGGTTGGGATGCGGCCAATTATGTTCAGGCGTTGAAAAAGCTACTCGAAACGCCGGTTTTGCTATTCGCCGGTTAAAATTTGTCAGTCGAGATTTTGGTAGCGAAAAAACCGGGTTTGGAACTCATTTGCCGGAAAACGAGCCTTTTATGACAAATGCCGTTGACAGAATCTTGCGTCGCTTATAGTGCGCCCCCACCGCAAGTTAGCGGGTGTAGCTCAGTTGGTTAGAGCGCCGGCCTGTCACGCCGGAGGTCGCGGGTTCGAGCCCCGTCACTCGCGCCACTTCCCTGAAAATCAGGTTGTAGGTGGTGCGCGGAACGAACCTGTTTCCATCCAGATCATTAATGGCCGCATTGGCGCAATCCAGATCACGCCAGCGATTAAATAAATGACGCTCTGCAACAATATGTGCAGTTGGCCGATGAATTCAGACGCGCTGACGATCAGCACCGACCAAACCAGAATAATCAGCAATATCGCTAGCATGCCCGCGGGCTTCCGCCATGTCGGTTGCTTCTGTGGTCCATTCATAATGTTATCCAGGATTTTTCTGTAAGCACGGCATCGAGCGGGACGTCCCAAATATCCGACGCGAGTACAGAGGTGAATTGAACCGACCAGGCAAGGCCGATGGCGATGGAGTGATCCAGTACGCTGAGTGCGCGATCATAATGGCCCGCACCCTGGCCAAGCCGGATGAGCCTGTCGTCATAGGCCAGCATGGGAACAAGGACTATATCGGGTTTACACTCAGGGGCCGTCTCAGCAGGCTGTAGAAGGCCAAATGCGCCTGGGACAAGGTCGTCATCGGGTGACCAGCGTAAAAACCGCATGGGTGCGCTTTTGCTGGTTACATGGGGCAGGGCAAGGTCACAGCCCATGGCATGCGCTTGCGCAAGGATCGCCGCGGGATCGACTTCGGAGCCCTTTGCGACATAGCCCGCCACGATTTTACCGGATGTTAGAAATTTGGCTAAGGGGCTGGGGATTTTAGAAAAGGCCAGCGCCCGGTCCTGATCGGTCAAACCATGGACGTATGAATCGCGAATTTGCCGAAACGCGGCGCGCTGTGTTGGTTTGTTTAATTCTGAAGTCACAGCATTTCCCGAAATCGGTTGGCGGAACCACCATGGGTCGTTTTCCGGAATATCCTCTGACGCCAGCACGTCAGGTGGGCACCGTGTGATCTGGACCTTAAGGTTACCCAAATGGCCCAGGCAGGGACAGCTCCCTTAGATAAATAATCGCCTCAGGGATGTTCTCATCAGCTCGTACCGGGCAGTTCCGCCATATTCAATATAGGCGTCTTACGTTAATTCTCAAGCCTTAGTGCCAGATTTTCTAGTCTGCTGGCCAAGCCTTCTAAAGCTTCGGCGACTTGGGACGATTTCGCGGCTGCCGGAGCACTATCCGCAGCAACCGGCGCTCCACTCGTCATGTCATGCAGGCGGTCGGCCAGCAGCAACGCCGAGAACAACAGGCTGCGCGTTTCATTCAGCCCAGCCGAGCCGCCGCCAGCTTCCCGCGCCTTCTCATCAACCATGGCTCCCAAGGCCAACAACCGCGTTTCTTCGCCGTCATTGCACGCCACAGAATATTGGCGGCCAGCGATGGAAAGTTTAACCTCAGCCATCAGTTTGCTCCTGACAATATTTGGTCGATGCCGCGAATGGCGTCCAACGTCTCTTTCTTGAGACGTTCATGGCGATCCGCCAGTTCGGCGTCAGGCGCGTTCGCTGGCGCCGTTGCCAGCTTTTCCACCCGCGAAAGCGCACGCTCTATGCGACCAATCGCACCAATTAATCGTTCATCTGCCATGGCTTACATCCTTTTGATGAGACGGTGTAACAGACTAAAGATGTCATGCAAATGCATCAAAGCGCAATGGGCAGAAGATTCCCCGCAGGAAATGCGCGCCCGTCCCTTGACGCTGCGCGCTTGCGTCCGCAAAGGGTTGGCACCAAACGACTCGGCGGTATCGCATATGTTGTATGCGCCCGCCTCCCGCTCCCGAAGTGGAGTATTTTGTGGGGATAGAACATGACCGTTACTGAACAGCAAATGGCCAATGCAATCCGGGCGCTGGCCATGGATGCTGTACAGGCCGCAAATAGCGGCCATCCCGGCATGCCGATGGGCATGGCCGACGTCGCAACGGTACTCTATTCGAAGTTCCTGAAATTTGATCCGAAAGCGCCGCATTGGGCTGATCGCGACCGTTTCGTGCTGTCCGCAGGTCATGGGTCCATGTTCGCTTATGCGACCTTGTATCTGACCGGCTATGCAAGCCCGACCATCGATGACATCAAAAATTTCCGTCAGTTGGGCAGCCCATGTGCTGGCCACCCAGAGAATTTTTTGATTGATGGCGTTGAATGCACCACAGGTCCGCTCGGGCAGGGCCTTGCCATGGCAGTAGGCATGGCCGTTGCCGAACGGCACCTAAATGCGCGCTTTGGCGACGATTTGGTTGACCACCGGACATGGGTCGTCGCGGGCGACGGTTGCCTGATGGAAGGCATCAATCATGAAGCCATCGGGCTGGCCGGACATTTAGGCCTCGGCCGTTTGATCGTATTCTGGGACGATAACCGCATCACCATCGATGGCGCGACTGACCTTTCGACCAGCGAAGATATCGCCGCACGCTATCGTGCAAGCGGATGGCATGTTGTGGCATGTGATGGCCATGATTTCAACGACATAGAGCGCGCGATTAAGGCTTCGCTTGCAGATAATCGTCCATCGTTGATTGCCTGCCGGACACTGATCGGCAAAGGTTCACCCAATAAGGAAGGCACAAAAGCGCCGCATGGTAGCCCATTGGGTGCAGACGAGATCGTCGCGACGCGGGCTGCCATCAACTGGCCCTATCCGGCGTTTGAAATTCCTGCGGATATTCTGGACGCATGGCGGGCAACCGGTCAGGCAGGGGCAGAGGCCCATGCGCAGTGGGCAAAGCGGCTTGCTGCTTCAAATCATGCGGAAACCTTCACAAAGACCATGTCGGGTGCGGTTGATTCCGCATGGTTACAGCCGCATCTTGAAAGCCTGATCGCCGCACCGCAGAATATCGCGACGCGTAAGGCATCGGAAATTGCACTGACGGCGGCAACGGCTGCATTGCCAGACCTGCTCGGCGGGTCAGCGGATTTGACGGGTTCAAACTTTACCCGAACTGCGTCGACCAATACATTGGATAAAAACGATTATTCAGGCCGTTATGTCAATTACGGTATTCGTGAATTCGGTATGGCTGCTGCCATGAACGGCATGGCGCTGCATGGGGGCATCATTCCTTATGGCGGCACGTTCCTGATCTTCTCTGATTATTGCCGCGCCGCCATTCGTTTGTCTGCGCTTCAGGAAACCCGCGTTGTCTATGTCATGACGCATGATTCCATTGGCGTTGGTGAAGATGGGCCGACCCACCAGCCGATTGAACAAATCATGTCGTTGCGGCTCATTCCCAACCTCGACGTGTATCGCCCATGCGACACCATCGAAACCGCAGAATGCTGGGCGCTCGCTATTGAAAGCGCGCATACACCTTCGGTTTTGGCGCTGTCGCGTCAAAACTTGCCGCAATTGCGCACGGACATTAGCGAAAATATGTCCGCCAAGGGTGGCTACCGCCTCCGTTCAGCAAAGGCGGAGCGCAAAGTCGTGCTGATCGGCACTGGATCTGAAGTTGCTATCGCCGTTTCGGTTGCAGAGCAGCTTGAAGGACGGGGGATTGGCGCCGATGTCGTCTCGATGCCCAGCTGGGAGCGCTTCGACGCACAGTCGCCTTCTTACAAGGCTGAGGTTCTGCCAACCGATGCACTTCGCGTATCTGTCGAAGCGGGCACGACTATGGGCTGGGAACGTTATGTCGGTGACGGTCTTCGGATCGGTATCGATAGTTTCGGTGCATCGGGCCCAATTGATGCACTTTATGAGCATTTCGGCCTGACCGCCGATAAGATTACCGCGCAAATTCTCGCTAAACTTGGCTGATTGGAGCACGCATGACTATTAAAGTAGCTATTAACGGATTTGGCCGCATTGGTCGCTTGGTTGCGCGCGCGATTTTGGAGCGTGATGACCATGATCTGGAATTGGTGGCGATCAATGATCTCGCGCCAGCCAAGGCGAACGCATTATTGTTCAAGCGTGATAGCGTACATGGCCCGTTCCCCGGAACAGTAGAAGCCGATGGCAATGACATCATCGTCAATGGCAAGCGCATTCACGTCACCGCCGAACGCGATCCTGCCAATTTGCCGCATGCCGCAAATGGCGTCGATATCGCTTTGGAGTGCACTGGCTTCTTCACCGACCGCGCAAGCGCAGAAAAGCACCTTGCTGCGGGCGCAAAGCGCGTTTTGATCTCGGCACCTGGCAAAAATGTCGACAAAACCGTGGTATTCGGCGTTAATCACGACGTTTTGACGTCAGCCGATATCATCGTTTCGAACGCGAGCTGCACGACCAACTGCTTGGCACCGCTTGCGAAAGTGTTGAACGACGCAATTGGTATTGAACGCGGTTTGATGACCACGATCCACAGCTACACCAACGATCAGAAAATTCTCGACCAAATCCATGATGACATGCGCCGCGCGCGTGCTGCTGCGATGTCGATGATTCCTACAACAACGGGCGCGGCGCGTGCGGTCGGCGAAGTGATGCCTGAACTCAAGGGTAAGCTTGATGGTTCGTCCATTCGCGTACCGACACCCAATGTCAGCATCGTCGATCTGACCTTCACACCTGCGCGCGATACCACGAAGGAAGAGGTCAATGCGCTATTAAAGGCCGCATCTGAAGGCGCTTTGAAGGGCGTTTTGGCTTATTCCGACGAACCGTTGGTATCGATCGATTATAATCACTGCCCAGCCAGCTCGACCATCGACAGCCTTGAAACAGCCGTCATCGACGGCAAGCTTGTCCGTGTCCTCAGCTGGTATGACAATGAATGGGGCTTCTCCAACCGGATGGTGGATACCGCCGGCGTCATTGGAAAGTTGCTTTAATCATGGCTTTTCGCACGCTCGACGATCTTGGTGACATTAAAGGAAAGCGCGTATTTGTGCGCGTGGACTTAAACGTGCCCATGGCCGACGGGCGTGTGACCGACGAAACGCGTTTGCGGGCGTTGTTGCCCACCGTCAGCGAACTGGCTGATAAGGGGGCCAAGGTTCTGTTGCTTGCCCATTTCGGCCGTCCGAAGGGTGCGAAGCATAGCGAAATGTCGGTTTCGATGGTTTTGGATGCGCTGCAAGAGGTGCTTGGCCGCGAAGTCATGTTCGTGCCCGAGATTGCGGGTGACATCGTTGCGCAATCCATTGGCATATTGGCGGATGGCGACATTGCCTTGCTTGAAAACACCCGGTTCTGGCCAGGTGAGGAGCAAAACGACCCGGAACTTGCACGCGCTGTGGCTTCCAATGGCGACTATTACGTGAATGATGCGTTTTCGGCGGCACATCGCGCGCATATGTCGACCGAAGGTCTCGCCCATATTTTGCCAGCCTATGCCGGTCGTTCCATGGAAGCGGAGCTGAAGGCGTTGGAAGCAGCGTTGGGTTCGCCGGAGAATCCCGTAGTTGCCGTCGTTGGCGGTGCCAAGGTATCGAGCAAGCTCGACGTGCTGAACAATCTGGTGAAGCAGGTCGATCATCTGATCATCGGCGGCGGCATGGCGAACACCTTTCTCGCTGCCCGTGGCATCAACGTTGGCAAGTCGCTGTGCGAACATGATCTTGCCGACACGGCAAATGCCATATTGGATGCGGCGGACGTCGCAGGCTGCACGGTGCATCTGCCCTATGACGTCGTGACGTCGCTCGAATTCCGCGCAAATCCGCCAGTACGGACGGTCAATGTCCACGAAGTGGCGGCGGATGAAATGATCCTTGATGTCGGTCCTGCGGCGGTTGAGGCGCTGGCTGATGTCCTGAAAACTTGCCGGACCTTGGTCTGGAACGGACCGCTCGGCGCATTTGAGATGGAGCCATTTGACGCGGCTACGGTCTCATTGGCCCGCACCGCGGCGGCGCTGACGCGTGAAGGTTCGCTTGTCTCGGTTGCCGGTGGTGGCGATACTGTCGCGGCGCTCGCCCATGCTGGCGTGACGGAAGATTTCACCTTTGTTTCGACCGCTGGCGGCGCGTTCTTAGAATGGATGGAAGGCAAACCGCTTCCGGGCGTGGATGCTTTGAACATAATTTAAACATGCGGGGCCTTGCCCCGTTTTTTTCGGATGGTACTGCATACGTATGCACTATCAAGGTACAGGAAAGAGCGGATGAACGACCAAGAGATGTTCGAAAAAGTAGCGACGGCAACGGGCTTTATTGCCGCGCTTGACCAAAGTGGCGGCTCTACGCCGAAGGCGCTTCGTGGCTATGGCATCGAAGAAGATGCGTATTCGACCGAAGAAGAAATGTTCGGCCTCATCCACGACATGCGTTCGCGCATCATCACATCGCCCAGCTTTTCCGGCGAAAAGGTCTTGGGTGCCATCTTGTTTGAGCGCACAATGGACGGCGAAGCAGACGGCAAGCCAGTGCCAGATGCACTGCGCGATCGCGGCGTCGTGCCCTTTTTGAAGGTCGACAAGGGCCTTGAGGACGAAGCAGACGGCGTTCAGATGATGAAGCCAATGCCAGATTTGGATGCGCTGCTCGCGCGTGCCAAAGCAAAGGGCGTTTTTGGAACGAAAAAGCGTTCGGTCATTAACAAGGCCTCGCCATCGGGTATCGCCGCGATTGTGCAGCAACAATTTGAAGTGGCGGAACAAATTCTCGCCCACGGCCTGATACCGATTATTGAGCCTGAAATTAACATCAAAAGCGCCGACCGTGCGCAAAGCGATGTCATCCTGCGCGACGAAATACTGAAAGCGCTCGATACCGTTTCGGGCGACAACAAGGTGATGTTGAAGCTGTCGATTCCTGCTGAGGCGGGTACTTTTGATGCGTTGGTGAGCCACCCGCGCGTGCTGCGCGTCGTTGCCTTATCGGGCGGATTTGCGCGTCCTGAGGCGTGCGCAGAGCTTGCCAAAAACAAGGGCATGATCGCCAGCTTCTCCCGCGCATTATTGGAAGATTTGCGGCGCCAAATGACAGCAGCCGAATTTGATGCCGCGTTGGGTGGTGCAATTGACGAAATTCACGCCGCGTCGGCGACATAAGTTTGGAGAGGGGCCGGCGGCAAATGCGCAAGATGTTTGCCGCCGGCCTTAAGCCTCGCTAAGAGCGCGGCATGAAAGAATTTCCATGCCAGTTATATCTGATCTCGCCGACCGATGTTGGCGGAGACTTCCCGCAAATCCTTGAATCCGCGCTGTCCGCCGGGCCGGTTGCTGCTTTCCAGTTTCGCGTCAAGGATGTGGACCAGCATGAAGCGGCTGCCTTAGCTGAACCATTGCAAGCGATATGCGCTGCGCATGATGTGGCGTTCATCGTGAATGACAGCGTCGCGCTCGCCAAACGGCTGAAGGCCGACGGCGTGCATTTGGGGCAGGGCGATGGCGACGTTCGTGAAGCCCGCGAAACGCTTGGTCCGGACGCGCAGATTGGTGTTACCTGCCACAACAGCCGGCATCTTGCGATGGAAGCGGCAGAGGCAGGCGCGGATTATGTCGCGTTTGGGGCATTTTTCCCGACGACCACCAAAAAGGTTGATCATGTTGCGGAGCTGGACACGGTTCAGAAATGGACGTTCGTGACCGAAGTGCCATGCGTTGCGATTGGCGGCATTACGCCTGAAAATGCAAAGCCCTTGATTGATGCAGGCGCGGACTTCCTTGCCGTTAGTAGCGGTGTTTGGAACCATCCAAACGGCCCTGCCGAGGCGATAAAGGCATTTAACGCTTTGCTTGCCTAATTGCGCTGTCGTCGTTAAAGGCCGCGTCCAACGGCACGTATTTGCGTGTCTGCTCTTTCCATCTGTTAAGCGAGTGCTCTCATGAAAATCAACGCGGTTGAAATCAAGCCGGGTAATATTCTGGAATATGAAAACGGTCTTTGGCGCGTGGTGAAAACCGCGCATACCCAGCCGGGCAAGGGCGGCGCTTATATGCAGGTTGAACTTAAAAACCTGCGCGATGGTCGTAAGAACAACATCCGTTTTCGTTCGGCCGAAAGCGTCGAAAAGGTCCGTCTTGACCAGAAAGACTTCCAGTTTTTGTATGCCGAGGGCGACAATCTGGTGTTCATGGACAAAGAAACCTATGATCAGGTAACGCTTCCGACGGACCTGTTGGGTGATGCTGCGGCATTCCTTCAGGACGGAATGGACGTTGTCATGGAAATGTATGACGACGAAGCATTGTCGGTTGCATTGCCCGACCAGATCGAAGCGACAATTGTTGAGGCTGATGCCGTTGTTAAAGGACAGACAGCGTCGTCAAGCTACAAGCCAGCGATCTTGGATAATGGCGTGCGCGTTATGGTGCCGCCATTTATCAGTGCGGGTACGCGCATTGTCGTCGACGTGTACGAACGGGAATATGTCCGGAAGGCCGACTAATGCCAGCGCTTACCGGTCTGTTGACCATTATGGAAAAAGCTGCCCGTAAAGCGGGTGGCAAATTGCGCCGTGACTTTGGCGAAATCGAACATTTGCAGGTTTCGCAAAAGGGACCGGCAGACTTTGTGTCGAAGGCTGACGAGCGCGCAGAAGATACGATCTTCCGCGAACTGGAAATCGCGCGTCCCGACTGGGGCTTCCTGATGGAAGAAGGCGGCGAAATTGCAGGGGCAGAGGGCAAACCGCGCTTCATCGTTGACCCGCTTGATGGCACCAGCAACTTTCTACACGGCATTCCGCATTTTGCGATTTCAATCGCGGTGCAGGATCCAAAGCCCGATGGTTCGGGCTGGGGCGATATTTTCGCTGGCTTGGTCTATAACCCGATCACCGATGAAAGCTTTTGGGCGGAGCGCGGCAAGGGCGCCTGGCTCGGCAACCGCCGTCTGCGGGTGTCGGCGCGTCGCCAGCTTAACGAAGCGCTTATCTCAACTGGCACGCCGTATAGGGGGCATGGCGACTTTGACGAATGGGGCAAGATTTTTGCGGCCATCGGTCCATCTGTCGCCGGAGTTCGGCGCTTTGGTGCGGCCAGTCTCGATCTCGCATGGCTTGCCGCAGGGCGTTATGACGGCTTTTGGGAAAGCGGTTTATCGCCTTGGGACACGGCTGCAGGATGCTTGCTGGTGCGTGAAGCGGGCGGCTTTGTAACCGACTATCGCGGACGTAGCCCGCATATCGCGGACGCGCAGGTTTTGGCGGCAAATGACATCTTGCATAGTAAGCTGCACAAGCTGCTTGTTGGGGCGATAAAATAAAGCACTAAATTGGCTGAAAAAATGCCGAGTCTTGGCCTTGCGGGGCGAGATTCTTATGCCTAAAAGCGCCGCAACTTACGGGGTCCGGAAGCGAGTCTGATATGACTGATTTGTCGCAATATTTGCCCATTCTGCTTTTTCTGGTGGTCGCGCTCGCGCTGTCGTCAGCGTTTGTGTTTTTGCCAATGGGCGTATCGCGCCTGACGGGCACATATAAACCGACTGAGGCAAAGCTTACCGAATATGAATGCGGCTTCCCCGCATTTGAAGATTCGCGCAGCCAGTTTGATGTTCGCTTTTACCTCGTCGCGATTCTGTTCATTATTTTCGACCTTGAAGCCGCATTTTTGTTTCCTTGGGCCGTTAGCTTGGGCGAAACAGGCTGGATTGGTTGGGGCACCATGATGCTGTTCCTGTTCGAACTGGTCATTGGGTTCATTTACGCATGGAAAGTGGGAGCACTCGAATGGGAGTAATCACACCCGCACTGACGGACGCGCAAGCGCCCGACGCAGCGTTCTTCAAAGATATTGAGAGCGAAGTGAACGACAAGGGCTTTGTCGTTTCGTCGACCGAAGACCTGTTCAATTGGGCGCGCACCGGTTCTTTGTGGCCAATGACTTTTGGTCTGGCTTGCTGTGCGGTCGAGATGATCCACGGCTATATGCCCCGTTATGACTTTGAACGGTTCGGTATCGCACCGCGCGCGTCACCGCGGCAATCGGACGTTATGATTGTGGCCGGTACCTTGTGCAACAAAATGGCTCCGGCCTTGCGCAAGGTATACGACCAGATGTCGGAACCGAAATATGTCATTTCCATGGGCAGCTGCGCCAATGGTGGTGGCTATTATCATTATAGCTATAGCGTTGTGCGTGGGTGCGATCGTGTCGTCCCTGTGGACATTTATGTACCAGGATGTCCGCCAACAGCGGAGGCATTGTTGTACGGCATTATGCAGCTTCAGCGCAAAATTAGACGGGTAGGGACAATCGAACGGTGAGCCATTCCGCGCCCCTTATTCACACGCCCGATGACACGATTGCGGCCATCACCAAAGCGCTTGGCGCCAATTTGGTATCCATTGAGGAAGCCAATGGCGAAGTCGCGGTGCATATCCACCGGGATTCGCTCGTTGAATGCATGATCAAGCTGCGCGACGAATGCGCGTATCAGCAGCTGATGGAGATGGCCGGCGTTGACTGGCCTGACCGTGATCCACGGTTTGAAGTTGTCTATTGCTTGCTCAGCCTGACCAAGAACCACCGTATTCGCGTGCATTTGGCCACCAATGAAGATCATCCCGTGCCTTCGGTCACCGGCATTTGGCCTGTTGCCGGATGGTTGGAGCGCGAAGTTTTCGACATGTATGGCGTGCTGTTTTCGGGCAATTCCGATCTGCGCCGCATTTTGACCGATTACGGTTTTTCGGGCCATCCGCAGCGTAAGGATTTCCCGCTGTCCGGCTATGTTGAGCTGCGTTATTCCGAAGAAGAAAAACGCGTGAAATATGAGCCGGTCCAACTGGCGCAAGATTTCCGCAACTTCGACTTTCTATCCCCATGGGAAGGTGCAGATTATGTTCTGCCCGGTGACGAAAAAACCGGCGAAGCCCCAGCTGCGCCAGCGGGCGTAGATAAAACTGCGAACAAGGAAGCGGTTAAGCGGACAGCGCGCAAGCCAAAGGCGACGGGAGACAAAGCATGAGCATGCAGCAAGATCTCGCCCCGACAACTGGCGATGAAGTCATCCAAAACTATACGATCAACTTTGGTCCGCAGCATCCCGCGGCGCACGGCGTTCTGCGTCTGGTCATGGAACTCGATGGTGAAATCGTTGAGCGTCTAGACCCGCATATCGGCCTGTTGCACCGCGGTACTGAAAAGCTGATTGAGTATAAAACCTATCTGCAGGCTTTGCCCTATTTTGATCGCTTGGATTATGCGTCGCCGATGGCGATGGAACATAGCTATGTTCTGGCCGTCGAAAAGCTGCTCGATCTCGAAGTGCCCATCCGCGCGCAATATCTGCGTGTATTGTTTGCCGAATTGACGCGTATCAAAAACCATACGCTAAACATCGCGCACCACATTATCGATGTTGGTGCGATGACGCCGCCTTTGTGGCTTTACGAAATTCGCGAAGACTGCATGGCATTTTATGAGCGGGCAAGTGGCGCGCGTATGCATGCCGCTTGGTTCCGCCCCGGTGGTGTGCATCAGGATGTGCCATTAAAGCTTTTGACCGATATCGCCGAATGGCTTGATGACCGTATGCCGCGTCTGTTTGAAGACGCGATGTCATTAGTCGTCGACAACCGCATTTTCAAACAGCGTAACGTGGATATCGCGATCGTCTCTAAAGAAGACGCGATCAAATGGGGCTTTTCGGGCCCAATGATCCGTGGCGCGGGCATTCCATGGGATATCCGCAAGAGCCAGCCATATGATGTATATGCCAAAATGGATTTTGACATTCCTGTCGGCACGCGTGGCGATTGCTACGACCGGTTCATGGTCCGCGTTGAAGAAGTGCGTCAATCCGTCCGCATTATGAAGCAATGTCTTCAGCAGATGCCTGAAGGCCCTGTCTGCAGCGACGACCGCAAGGTTTCGCCACCCAAGCGCGCAGAAATGAAGCAATCGATGGAAGCGTTGATCCATCACTTCAAACTCTACACCGAAGGCTTCAAGGTTCCTGCCGGCAGCGTCTATGTCGCGACCGAGAGCCCCAAGGGCGAGTTCGGCGTTTACCTGGTCGCCGACGGCACCAACAAGCCATATCGCTGCAAGATCCGCCCGACGGCATTCTCGCATTTGCAGGCCATGGATTTCATGAGCCGCGGGCATATGCTTGCGGACACCACCGCGATCTTGGGCGCGCTCGACATCGTGTTTGGGGAGTGTGACCGGTAATGACGCGGGAGGTGCTGTTTCTAGCGAGCGCTGCATTGGGATCCATCGCGATGGTCGCGGCGTATCTTTGGCTGTTCCATGGCGAAGTCTCGGTCAAGGAAGTTGGTTCGACCGCTGCTGCCATGATGTTTGGCGCATATTTGGGACGTATTTGGGGACGGAACGAAGCACATGGCTGATGCAGCACACACTCCAAACGAAGCGGATGCACGCGCCCAATTTGGCGCCTTTGCGTTTTCGGCTGAAAACAAGAAGACCGCCGACATGTACATCGGACGCTACCCCGCCGGACGTCAGCAATCTGCGGTGATGGCGCTGCTTGATCTGGCGCAACGTCAGGTGGGCGAAGAAACACAGACGCAAGGCTGGCTGCCGGTTCCCGTGATCGAATATGTCGCAAGCTATCTCGGCATGCCATATATGCGCGCATATGAAGTCGCGACCTTCTACACCATGTACAATCTCGCGCCCGTCGGCCGGTTCCATGTTCAGGTATGCGGCACAACGCCTTGCATGTTGCGTGGCTCGGACGATATCATGGCGGCATGCAAGAACCGTGGTCTTGTTAAAGGCGCAACAACGCCCGACGGCATGTTCACGCTGAACGAAGTTGAGTGCATGGGCAATTGCGCCTCTGCACCGATGGTTCAGATCAACGACGATAATTACGAAGATCTTGATTACGACAGCATGACCGCCATTTTGCAGGACTTGTCGGATGGCAAGCAGCCAAAGGTCGGCACACAGCTGCCTGGACGCCACACGGTTGAACCTTATGGTGGCGCTACGACTTTGCAGGCGATGGTTGATAAGAACCATGATTATCGGGGAGAGTATTGATGGAATTTCTCCCCCTCATCGGCGTTCTTGTCGCTGCGTTCGTGGCGTGGAAACTGCTCAAGGGCATGTTTAAACTTGCCGTCATTGCGCTATTGATTGCCGGCGGCGCATGGTTTCTTCTTGGAGGTTTGGGCTGATGCTCGCTGACAAAGACCGCATTTTTACCAACCTTTACGGCTATCAAGATTTCGGCTTGAAAGCTGCGCAGGCGCGCGGCGATTGGGACAAAACCGCCGATCTGATGAAGGCCGGACAAGACGCCATAATCGAAGAAGTTAAAGCCTCAGGCCTTCGTGGCCGTGGTGGTGCTGGCTTCCCGACCGGTATGAAGTGGAGCTTCATGCCCAAGGCACCAACGCCGGAACGTCCGAATTTCCTCGTCATCAACGCCGATGAGTCTGAACCCGGTTCGTGCAAAGACCGCGAAATCATTCGCCACGATCCGCACAAGCTGATCGAAGGCGCGCTGATCGCCGGTTTTGCGATGCGCGCGCGTGCGGCCTATATCTACATTCGCGGCGAATATATTTTCGAAGCCAAGGTCCTCGAAAAAGCTGTTGCCGAGGCTTATTCCGCCGGACTTCTGGGCAAAAATGCCGCCAAGTCAGGCTATGACTTTGACGTGTTCGTCCATCGCGGCGCAGGCGCCTATATCTGCGGCGAAGAAACCGCGATGATCGAAAGCCTTGAAGGCAAAAAGGGGCAACCCCGCCTGAAACCGCCATTTCCTGCAGGCGCAGGCCTGTATGGCTGCCCAACGACGGTGAACAATGTTGAGAGCATTGCGGTCGTTCCAACCATCCTGCGTCGTGGCGCGGCATGGTTCAAAAGCTTTGGCCGTGAGAATAACCATGGCACAAAGCTGTTCCAGATTTCGGGCCATGTGGAAAAGCCATGCGTCGTCGAAGAAGAAATGGGCATTCCATTCCGCGAGCTGATCGAAAAACATTGCGGCGGTATTCGCGGTGGTTGGGATAATTTGCTCGCCGTCATCCCGGGTGGCTCGTCGGTGCCTTTGGTGCCTGCCGCCATGATGATGGACGTGCCCATGGATTTTGATGGCTGTAAGGCCGTCGGTTCAGGCCTTGGTACCGCAGCGGTCATTGTTATGGACAAGTCGACAGACATCGTCCGCGCAATTTCGCGGCTTTCTTATTTTTATAAGCATGAAAGCTGCGGCCAGTGCACGCCGTGCCGCGAAGGCACTGGCTGGATGTGGCGCGTCATGGAAAAAATGCGCACGGGCAATGCGGAGATTGGCGACATCGACACCCTGTATGATGTCACGAAGCAGGTTGAGGGCCATACAATTTGCGCGCTTGGCGATGCCGCTGCGTGGCCAATTCAGGGCCTTATCAAGCATTTCCGTCCGGAGATGGAACGCCGCATCCATGAAGCCAAAGGCGACGATATGTTGGAGGCAGCAGAATAATAATGCCTAAAGTCACCGTAGACGGTTTAGAACTCGAAGTTCCTGCAGGCGCGACTGTGCTTCAGGCATGTGAGATGGCGGGGAAGGAAATTCCACGCTTTTGCTATCATGAACGGCTGTCCATTGCGGGCAATTGCCGCATGTGCTTGGTCGAGGTTGCTCCTGGGCCGCCAAAGCCTCAGGCAAGCTGTGCGCTGCCCGCCACCGAAGGGCAGATCATCAAAACCGACAGCCCGATGGTCAAAAAGGCACGCGAAGGGGTGATGGAGTTTCTGCTCATCAATCACCCGCTGGATTGCCCGATTTGCGACCAAGGCGGTGAATGCGATTTGCAGGACCAGAGCGTGGCTTATGGTCGCGGTGCATCGCGCTTCGAAGAGAACAAGCGTGCGGTTACCGAAAAATATATGGGCCCAATCGTCAAAACGGCGATGACGCGTTGCATCCAGTGCACACGTTGCGTGCGGTTCACGGAAGAAGTCGCTGGCATTGAAGAAGTCGGCGCGATTGGTCGCGGCGAGAATATGCAGATCACGACCTATCTGGAGCACGCCATGCAGAGCGAGCTTTCCGGCAATGTCGTGGACCTATGTCCGGTGGGTGCGCTGACGTCGAAGCCATATGCTTTCGAAGCACGCCCATGGGAGTTGAAAAAGACACCAAGCATCGACGTGATGGACGCAGTCGGCACCAACATCCGCCTTGATAGCCGGGGCAGGGCCGTATTGCGGGCACTTCCGCGCATCAATGATGATGTGAACGAAGAATGGGCGTCGGATAAGACACGCCACGCCGTGGATGGCCTTACGCATCGTCGTTTGGACAAGCCGTATATCCGCAAGGATGGGAAGCTTGTTGCAGCCAGCTGGGCAGAGGCATTTGACGCAATCAAGGCCAATTGGTCCGGCGATGCTGCGGTAATCGCAGGCGATCAAGTCGATTGCGAAACAATGTTTGCCGCGCGTGCGCTTGCAGGCAAGTCGATGCTTGAGGGTCGTCAAACGGGTCTTGCATATGACACGTCGAGCCTAAGCGCGGTAAACTTCAACACCACCATCGCGGGCATCGAAAATGCGGACGTGATCTTGTTGGTTGGCAGCGACCTGCGCCGTGAAGCACCTTTGGTGAACACCCGTATCCAAAAAGCGATCCGCAAGCGCGGTGCGAAGGTGTTTGCCATCGGGCCAGTAACGGATTTGACCTACAAGGTTGAATGGCTTGGCGACGACTTGAGCGCGCTGGCGAAGGCGCCGAAGGCTCTTGCCGATGCATTGAAGGCTGCAGAACGCCCGGCGATTATCGTTGGCGGCGGCGCGCTGCGTTATGAAGGCGTCCATGGCGCTGCATTGGCGTTTGCATCGAAATATAAGCTCGTCCGTGATGGCTGGAATGGCTTTAACGTGCTGCACTTTGCTGCAGCGCGCATGGGCGGACTGATGCTTGGATATGCGCATGATGGCGGCATCAAGGCGTTGGCGGCCAAGGCGCCCAAGCTGGCGTTCTTCCTCGCGGCGGACGAAGCTGATTACAGCCTGTTTGCGGGCAGCTTCAAAGTTTATGTGGGCCATCATGGCGACAATGGCGCGCATCATGCCGACGTCATTTTGCCAGGTGCAGCATATAGCGAAAAATCCGGCACGTACGTCAACCTCGAAGGCCGCGTGCAGCGCGGGGAACGCGCCGTGTTCCCACCCGGCGATGCCCGTGAAGATTGGGCGATATTCCGCGCTTTGTCGGATGTGCTTGGCAAGCGTTTGCCGTTTGATAGCCTTGAGGCATTGCGTGCTGAAATGGCAAAAGCTGTCCCTGCATTGGGCGTCGAAGGCCTTGCCGATTATGGCTGGTCTGAACCAAAATTGCCGTCAGCCGTAAATGGCAAGATCGCCGACTATCCGATTAAGGATTTCTACCTGACCAACGCAATCTGCCGCGCGTCGGAAACGATGCAGCGGTGCTCGGCGGAACTGGTGCACGGCACGCAATATCTGGAGGCAGCGGAATGACATCTTTCTTCCAAACCCTTGGGATGAGCTACGAAGCCGCATGGCTTACCGCAACCATCGCGGGCATATTGCTCATTGCGTTGCCGCTGATGCTGGCCGTCGCGCTTATCATTTACGCTGAACGCAAATTGTGGGCAGCCTTTGCCCTTCGCCGTGGTCCCAACGTGGTTGGTCCCTTCGGCGTCCTTCAGTCGTTTGCTGACGGACTTAAGGTGTTCTTGCAGGAAACAATCATCCCCAGCGCGTCGAACCGCGGACTGTTTCTGATTGCGCCGATTATTACGTTCACCGTGGCATTGATGGCATGGGCAGTTATTCCGTTTGCAGACGGCGTTGTGCTGTCCAACATCAACGTGGGCTTGCTCTACATTCTCGCGATCAGTAGCCTTGGCGTATATGGCGTGGTCATCGCGGGTTGGGCTTCCAACTCTAAATATCCTTTCTATTCCGCCATGCGTGCGGCGGCGCAGATGATTTCGTACGAAGTTTCGATCGGCTTCATCCTGATCTGCATTGTGCTTTGGGCCGGTACATTCAATGTGGGCGGCATTGTCGAGGGCCAGCGGGGCCATATTTTTGGCTTTATCAACGCCTATGCGTTCAACCCGTTGCTGTTCCCGATCGCGATCATGTTCCTCATCAGTTCCATGGCTGAAACCGCACGCGCGCCTTTCGATTTGACCGAGGCCGAGAGTGAGTTGGTTGCTGGTTATCAGACGGAATATTCGTCGATGGCCTTCGCTTTGTTCTGGTTGGGCGAATATGCCAACGTGCTGTTGATGTGCGCGCTTAATGCTATCCTATTCTGGGGTGGATATTTGCCGCCAGTGGATTGGGCGCCATTATATGCCGTTCCCGGCATCATCTGGTTCTTCGTCAAAATCCTTTTGATGTTCTTTGTCTTCGCTTGGGTGAAGGCAACTGTACCGCGTTACCGTTATGACCAATTGATGCGTCTGGGTTGGAAGGTGTTCCTGCCAATCTCGCTTTTCTGGGTCTTTTTGGTGAGCGGATATCTTATGTTCACAGGACATTTCGCATGACCACCATCGCGCATCTCATCAAAACCTTTACCCTTTGGGAATTCGTCAAGGCGCACTGGTTGACCTTGCAATATTTCTTCAAGCCAAAGGCGACGATCAACTATCCGTTCGAAAAGAACCCGTTGAGCCCGCGTTTTCGCGGAGAGCATGCTTTGCGGCGCTACCCCAATGGGGAAGAGCGGTGCATTGCGTGCAAGCTGTGCGAAGCGGTGTGCCCGGCATTGGCTATCACCATCGAGTCAGAGCCACGCGAAGACGGTAGCCGCCGCACCACGCGCTATGACATCGACATGACGAAGTGCATCTATTGCGGTTTCTGCCAAGAAGCTTGCCCAGTGGATGCGATTGTCGAGGGACCAAACCTCGAATTTGCAACCGAAACACGCGAGGAATTGTTTTATGACAAGGCCAAGCTTCTCGACAACGGCGCGAAATGGGAACGGGCAATTGCCGCGAACCTTGCCGCCGATGCACCCTATCGTTAAGGGCGGCCCGTCGTGATCCAACTCGTCTCATTCTATATTTTCGCAAGCATTGTCATCGCGTCTGCCGCGATGGTCATCTTTGCGCGTAACCCCGTGCACAGCGTGCTTTGGCTGATCGTCGCGTTCTTTAACGCCGCTGGCCTGATGGTCCTGATCGGCGCTGAGTTTATCGCGATGCTGCTCGTCATTGTCTACGTTGGCGCAGTCGCCGTGCTGTTCCTGTTTGTGGTGATGATGCTCGACATCGACTTTGCCGAATTGCGCGCAGGTTTTGTGAAAAACGTTCCGCTTGGGTTATTGCTCGCCGTTGTTCTCGCCGCAGAGCTCGTGCTTGGCATTGGGGCGTATAAGGCTGGTGCAGTCACTTTGGGCACGCCAGAGGCGGGCGCAGCCACCGTGTCGGCGGCGGTTCCAAATATCGAAGCTATTGGCGGCCTTTTGTACAGCAAATATGTGTTCATGTTTGAAACCGCGGGCCTCATTCTTTTGGTGGCCATGGTGGGCGCGATTGTTCTTACCCATCGTAAGAGCCATGGCACCCGGGGCCAGAGCATCAGCAGCCAGGTACAGCGCCGTCCCGAAGACGCGACGCGCAATGTCAATCAACCGGTAGGGCAGGGGATCGAGTTGTGATTGGTATCGAACATTATCTCGTGGTGAGCAGCATCCTGTTTGTCATGGGTGTGCTGGGCATTTTCCTGAACCGCAAAAATGTGATCATCATCTTGATGGCGATTGAGCTTATTTTGCTCGCGGTAAATATCAACCTCGTGGCGTTCAGCGTCTTCCTGGGCGACCTTACTGGCCAGATTTTCGCGATGTTCGTGCTGACGGTAGCTGCGGGTGAAGCGGCTATCGGCCTTGCCATATTGGTCATCTACTTCCGTGGCCGGGGCACCATTGCCGTTGACGATGTCAACCGGATGAAGGGATAACATCCAGTGACTTCGATCCATATCATTGTTTTTCTTCCGCTTTTGGCTGCGCTTGTTGCTGGCCTTGGCCAACGCTTTATTGGCGCGGTTGCATCCAAAACGATTACCACAGCTGGCCTGTTCACGGCGTCCTTGCTGAGCTGGCCGATTTTCATCGGTTTCCTCAACGGCAGCGAAACGGCTTATGTCGCGCCGGTGATGAACTGGGTACAGTCGGGTGATTTGTCGTTCGATTGGGAATTGCGCGTTGATGCGCTGACCGCGGTGATGTTGGTGGTTATCACCACCGTTTCCGCGCTCGTCCATCTGTATAGCTGGGGCTATATGGAAGAAGACCCCGATCAACCGCGCTTCTTTGCGTATTTGTCGTTGTTCACCTTCGCGATGTTGATGCTCGTGACCGCCAACAACCTCGTCCAAATGTTTTTTGGATGGGAAGGGGTCGGTCTTGCGTCTTATCTGTTGATTGGTTTCTGGTACAAAAAACCAAGCGCGAATGCGGCTGCGATTAAGGCATTTGTCGTAAACCGCGTTGGCGACCTGGGCTTCATGCTGGGGATCTTCGGCGTGTTCTGGTTGTTTGGCACGGTTTCCATTCCGGACATTTTGGCGGCGGCACCGGACAAGGTCGGATCAAGCATTGGTTTCCTTGGGTTCCGCGTGGATACGATGAGCTTGCTGTGCATATTGTTGTTCATCGGCGCGATGGGCAAGTCTGCGCAGTTGGGCCTGCACACATGGCTGCCCGACGCGATGGAAGGTCCGACACCCGTGTCGGCGCTTATTCACGCGGCAACGATGGTTACCGCCGGCGTCTTCATGGTCTGCCGCCTGTCGCCATTGTTTGAAACTAGCCAGTTTGCGCTCGACGTTGTGACAGTAGTTGGCGCGACAACGGCGATTTTTGCGGCAACCGTTGGTTTGGTGCAAACCGATATCAAGCGCGTTATCGCTTACTCCACATGCTCGCAGCTTGGATATATGTTCTTTGCAGCGGGCACGGGTGCATATGGCGCGGCAATGTTCCATTTGTTCACGCACGCTTTCTTTAAGGCTTTGTTGTTCCTTGGCGCGGGCTCAGTCATCCACGCGATGCATCATGAGCAGGACATGCGTTATTATGGCGGTTTGCGGAAGCATATCCCGCTGACCTTCTGGGCGATGATGGCGGGCACCTTGGCGATTACCGGCGTTGGTATTGTTGGCGTCGGCGGGTTCGCTGGTTTTTATTCCAAGGATGCAATCATCGAAGCCGCATTTGCGAGCCACTCGACCTTCCACATGTATGCGTTCGCGATTGGCGTTCTGGCGGCACTGTTGACCAGTTTCTACAGCTGGCGCCTGATGTTCCTGACATTCTTCGGAACGCCGCGTTGGGCACAGTCGGAGCATATTCAACATGCGATGCACGACCATGGCGATCATGATGAACATGCGCATGATCACGCCCACGACGCGCATATTGACGGAACCGCTGGCTATCATCCACATGAAAGCCCGCTGCCGATGCTGATCCCGTTGGGTGTGCTGACATTGGGCGCGGTTTTCGCAGGGTTTGTATTCCACGGAGGCTTCATTGACGCCGAAACCGGCAAGGCATTTTGGGCGAACAGCACATTGTTCTTCAATGAACATTTGATGCACGCCATGCACGAGGTTCCATTGTGGGTGAAGCTATCGTCGACAGTGGCCATGCTGACCGGATTGTTGGTTGCCTATGTGATGTATCAGCTGTCAAAGGATGCGCCGCAGCGTTTGGCGACTGCCTTTGCGCCATTGTACCGTTTCTTCCTGAACAAATGGTATTTCGACGAACTGTATGATGCAGTCTTTGTCCGCCCGGCCTTTTGGTTTGGACGCCTGTTCTGGAAGCAGGGCGACATCGGCATCATCGACCGGTTTGGGCCGAACGGTTCCGCGGCTGTCGTTTCCTTTGGCAGCAAGCTCGCGGTTAAAATGCAGTCGGGTTATCTTTATACATACGCGCTGGTGATGCTTTTGGGCCTTGTCACAGCGGTTAGCTGGATGATGGTGAGAACATAATGAACGCCGCAGATATTCCTGTCCTGTCAATCATGCTCGCCATTCCGATGGTGGCGGCTGCATTGTGTTTGTTCGTTCGTGCTGAATTGGCGCGCCCGATTGCGCTGGGCGCTACGCTCGCCAACTTCATTCTCGGTGTGCTGCTGTGGATCAGCTATGATCCCGCAGGTGCGCAGTGGCAGTTCACCGAAAGCGCGCAGCTGTTCGGCCCGATTGGCTGGAAACTTGGCATTGATGGCATCTCGTTGACGCTCATCATGCTGTCGGTGTTCCTGATGCCCATTTGCATCGGCGCCAGCTGGAACAGCATTCAAAAGCGTGTCGGCGAATATATGGCGGCTTTCCTTTTGATGGAAACGCTGATGATCGGCGTGTTCGCGGCGCAGGACCTGTTGCTGTTCTACATCTTCTTCGAAGCCGGTTTGATCCCGATGTATCTCATCATCGGTATTTGGGGTGGTCAGGACCGCATTTACGCGTCGTACAAGTTCTTCCTCTACACCTTGCTTGGGTCGGTGGTGATGCTGATCGCGATGTTGTGGATGATCCAGTTCGCCGGCACCGCCGACATTCCGACGTTGCTCAACACAGATTTCCCTGTGCAGGCGCAGACATTGTTGTGGTTGGCATTTTTTGCATCCTTTGCGGTCAAGATGCCGATGTGGCCCGTGCACACATGGCTTCCCGATGCGCACGTTCAGGCGCCGACGGCGGGTTCAGTCATTCTGGCTGGCGTGTTGCTGAAAATGGGCGGCTATGGCTTCCTGCGTTTCTCTTTGCCGATGTTCCCGGAGGCGAGCGCAAATTTCATTCCTTTGGTCTTCGGCCTCTCGATGGTCGCGGTTGTCTACACATCGCTGGTGGCGCTGGTGCAGCAGGATATGAAGAAACTGATCGCATATTCGTCGGTCGCCCACATGGCGATCGTGACGGTTGGCCTCTTCACCTTTAACCAGCAGGGTATTGAAGGCGCGATCATCGTGATGCTCAGCCACGGTTTGGTATCTGGCGCGCTCTTCCTTTGCGTGGGCGTGATCTACGACCGTCTGCACACACGCGAAATCAGCCGTTACGGCGGCATCAGCGTGAATATGCCCAAATATGCATTGCTGTTCATGCTGTTTACCATGGCCAGCATCGGCTTGCCCGGAACAAGCGGTTTCGTCGGTGAGTTTCTGAGCCTCGCGGGTGCCTATAAGGTGTCCACTTGGGCCACGCTGATTGCGACAACGGGTATCATTCTTGGCGCTGGGTATATGTTGTATCTCTATCGCCGGATCGCATTTGGGCCGCAGGCCAATGCAGATGCCGCAGCGATGCAGGATATTGACGGCCGCGAAATGTGGTTGCTCGCGCCGATTACGATCGTTGTGTTGTGGATGGGTGTATATCCCGAAACATTCCTTGCCCCCATTCGCCGCGATGTTGCGACAATAGTTGATCGTATCGAACGGGCGGCTCCCGCTGGCGACAGCAAATTGATGGCCGTCGACCCGACCACAGCGCGCTTTCGCGTTGTTCATGAATCTAAAAAAGACGTGGCTGAGGGGAGCCATTAATAATGGAACTTAATGCTTCGCTCTCCTTGGTGCGTCCTGAGATCATTCTCAGCTTCTCCGCGCTTGCCTTGCTGTTGTTGGCTGCCTGGATGGATCAGGCTGGACGCCTTATCAGCATATTGGCTGTTGCTGCTCTGGGTGCCGCCGCTGCTTTCACCGCGAGCTCGCTTGGTTCGGGCTCCAGCGCCTCGGCCTTTGATGGTTTGATGGTGAATGATGCCTTTGGCAATTTCTCCAAGCTGCTGATTTACATTGCTGCGGCTGTTTCTCTGACCATCGCCCCGCGTTTCTTGGAGAAGGCGGGCGCGATGCGCGCTGAATATCCCGTTCTTATCGTGCTTTCCTGCATTGGCATGGGGATTATGGTATCGGCGACGGACTTGATCTCCTTGTATATCGGTCTGGAACTTCAGAGCCTCTCGGCATATGTTCTGGCCAGCTTCGTGCGCTCGGATGGCCGTTCGGCGGAAGCCGGCCTCAAATATTTCGTCCTTGGCGGTCTTGCGAGCGGTATGCTGCTTTTCGGCGCATCGTTGGTCTATGGCTTTGCCGGTTCGACAAGCTTTGCCGCGATCGGCCTTGCGATGGACAAGGAAGTCGGCCTTGGCCTGATCTTTGGTATCGTGTTCATTCTATCCGGATTGGCATTCAAGATTAGCGCTGCGCCATTCCATATGTGGACGCCTGACGTCTATGAAGGCGCACCAACGCCCGTCACCGCATTTTTTGCGAGTGCACCAAAGGTTGCGGCCATCGCTTTGTTAATGCGCGTTGTGCTTGAGGCATTTGGTTCGCAGGTTCTGGTGTGGCAGCAAATCATTATTGCGGTGGCGCTAATGTCGATCATCATCGGCGCGGTTGGCGCAATTGGTCAGCAAAATCTCAAGCGTCTGATGGCGTACAGCTCGATCAACAATGTGGGCTTCATCCTCATCGGGCTTGCCACCGGAACCGAGCAGGGCATTGCTGCCATGCTGGTCTATTTGACGATTTATGTGGCTATGACCTTGGGCGGCTTTGTGTGCTTGATGCAGTTGAAGGACAAAGACGGCAACTATCGCGAAGAATTTGTCGATATCGCTGGCTTGTCCAAGACCCGTCCGGCGCTCGCAGCTGCCTTTGCCATTTTCATGTTCAGCCTGGCGGGCATTCCGCCATTGTTCGGTTTCTGGGGTAAGCTGGTGGTATTCAATGCTGCTGTCGCTGCCGGTCTGCTGCCATTGGCCGTTATTGGCATTTCGGCTTCGGTTATTGGCGCATTCTACTATCTTAAGGTTGTCAAAGTGATGTACTTTGATGACGCGGCTGATGTTATCGCCGACAGCGATGATAAGGTGCTGGTCTGGACCGGTGGCATTCTTGCCGCGGCGAACTCACCACTTGGTTATTTCGCCATTCCCGTGCTCGGCGTTTGGACAGCGGTTGCGGCAAAGGCGCTGTTCTGACGCTGATATTCGAAGAGGTCGCGCTCACAGGGTCAACGAACGCGGATTTGTTGACGCGCGCAGCGCAGGGTGCACCTGAGGGACTATGGCTTCGCGCTGATGCGCAGGACGGCGGCAGAGGCCGTCTCGGCCGCAGCTGGGAAAGTCCGAAGGGCAATCTGTTCACAAGCACGATCGTCCGTTTGCGCGATACCGACCCTGCGGCAGCCAGCCTGGCTTTTGTAACAGCATTGGCCGTGTTCGATGCCATCCGGCAGATCGCGCCGCATGTCGACATTTCCCTGAAATGGCCAAATGACATTCTTTCGCGCGATGGTTCGAAATTGTGCGGGATATTGCTGGAACGATCGGCCGACGCGGTCATTGTCGGCATTGGGCTAAACTTGGTTTGGCACCCTGAAAATCTTGATCGCAAAGTGTCAGACTTGCGCGCGCTCGGCGCGACACCACCTGACGCGCAGTCGAGCGTGGAGATCGTGGCCGATGCCTTTGCGCGGTACCTGTCGATCTGGCGGCTGTCGGGCACAGGCACGATTATCCGCCAATGGGAAGAATGTGCGCATCCGCGCGGAACCGCGCTGTCGGCCCGACTGCCCGATGGCGAAGAATTGCATGGGCTTTTTCAAGGCTTGGACGATCAAGGTGCGCTGCGGCTTAGCTTGGCGGACGGCGCAATTCGTGCCATTCACGCAGCAGATGTTTTTCTAGTTTAAAAGGGGTGGGCGATGTTGCTCGCAATAGACACGGGTAATACCAACGCGAAGTTTGCTTTGGTCGATGACAGCGGCGAGATATTGCACCGCTGGCGCATCGCCACAGATGCACGCCGCACTGCCGATGAATATGCGGTTTGGCTGGACCGGCTCATCCAAATGGCGGGGTATAAGCGTTCGGATATCGATGCTGTAATCATCGCGACCGTCGTGCCGCGTGCGCTGCACAATCTGCAACTGTTGGCGAAGCATTATTTTGGCTGTGAAGCGCTTGTGGCTGGGCGCGGCGCTGTTGGGTGGGGTATTCAGCTGCGTGTTGCTGAACCGCAGTCGGTTGGCGCAGATCGCGCCGTGAATGCCGTCGCGGCACATGCGCTCGCCGACGGGCATAAGATTGTTATCAGTTTCGGCACGGCGACGACCTTTGACTATATCGGTCCCGATGGATCTTACCGGGGCGGAAGCATCGCACCCGGCGTTAATCTGTCGCTTGATGCCTTATATGGCGCAGCGGCGATGCTGCCGCGAATTGCAATCGAACCACCGCCGAATGAAAGTGTCATTGGCACAACCACTGTTGGACAAATGCAGATTGGTATCTATTGGGGCTATGTGGCAATGATCGAGGGAATGATTGCCCGAATGAAAAATGAAATTGGCGAACCGGTATCGGTTATTGCGACCGGCGGTTTGGCAATCTTGTTTCAGCAACATGGCCATTTATTTGACCGGGTAGAACCCGATTTGACGCTGCGGGGGCTGGCGCTTTTGTACAGGAATAGAGAAAAAACATAATGACGACCCCAAAAAATGAACTGCTTTTCCTTGCTCTTGGCGGGTCAAATGAAATTGGCATGAACGTCAATTTATATGGTTGCGATGGCAAATGGGTGATGGTCGACCTTGGGCTCACCTTTGCCAATTCAGAGTATCCCGGCGTTGACCTCGTACTTCCAGATCTGGAATTTATCGAGAAGCGCAAGAAAGACCTTTTGGGCATCGTCCTGACGCATGGTCATGAAGACCATATTGGCGCAGTGGCCTATTTCGCCGCGGACCTCGGCGTGCCTTTATATGCGACACCGTTCACAGCAACGCTCATTCGCGGTAAGCTGGAGGAAGAAGGCATCGCCGATATTGTGGAGCTGAATGTTATTCCCATGGAAGGCGCATTCTCCATGGGGCCGTTCGATTTTAAATTTGTGACGCTGGCGCACTCCATCCTTGAAATGAGCGCCTGTTTGATCACCACGCCTTATGGCAAGATTTTCCATACTGGTGACTGGAAATTGGACGAACGGCCTGTATTGGGCCGCCCAACGACCGCCGACGCGCTAACCGCGATTGGGGACACCGGCATATTGGCGATGGTGTGCGATTCTACCAACGTCTTCAATCATGAATATAGCGGCAGCGAAGGCAGCGTGAAGGACGACCTGCTAAAGTCCGTCAAGGCCGCGAAGGGGCGGGTGGTTGTTACAACTTTCGCGTCCAACGCGGCACGACTGCAGACTTTGGGCGAAGTCGCGCGCGAGAGCGGACGGACCTTGTGCTTTGCCGGTCGGTCGTTGCACCGTATCCTTGAGGCAGCACAGGCCAATGGCTATTTGAAAGACTTGCCCAAGACCATTGATATGGAAAAAGTGGATAGCCTTGCGCGCCACGAGGTCATGGTTGTCGCAACAGGCGGGCAGGGCGAAGCCCGCGCTGCGCTGGCGCGCATTGCAGAAGGTAATCATCCCGTGAAGCTGGAGGAGGGCGACACCGTCATCTTCTCGTCCAAGCAGATCCCGGGCAATGAAATCGCCATTGGCATCATTATGAACAAGCTTGCCGAGCGCAACATTCTGACGGTGACCGAAAAGCAGGCGCATGTCCATGTATCGGGTCACCCGGGTCAGCCGGAACTTGCGGCGCTATATGACTGGATCAGGCCTGAAATCCTCGTCCCAGTGCATGGCGAACGCCGGCACATGGCAGAGCAAGCCCGTTTCGCGCGCGCGCATGGCGTTCCAAAGGCTGTTGTGCAGTCAAATGGTGACGTTGTGCGTTTGGCCCCTGGCGAGCCGAAGACGGTCGGCAAGGAACGTACTGGGCGCCTTATCCTCGATGGTGACACTATCATTGCGGCGGACGGCGCAACGTTGAACGAACGCCGGCGTCTGTCGTGGTACGGATTGATTTCGGTCGCGTTCGCGCTTGGTGCGAATGACAAATTGCTGGGCAGCCCGGAAATCCGTTTGCATGGGGTTCCCATCGAAGAAGATCTGGATGATTTTATCGACGAAGCCACGAC
>JACCDN010187853.1_pt1 | contig 35654 bp, 46 predicted proteins | sample 7441691 | NCBI WGS metagenome assembly JACCDN01 (sample SAMN15323439, study PRJNA562643) | freshwater metagenome | isolation source: river surface water | place: USA:Blue River Watershed | collected 2017-08-16
CCCGTCTTCTCACTTGTACATCCATTATAGCACGTTTATTGTTGCTTGTCCAGACCCCTACTTCCCCTTCCGGACATGATCATACGCCGAGAGGGCAGCCACCACGCCGTAACCCGCGGAGATATTGTTCTGTTTATACGGCATGTCAGTTGCGTCCCCTGTCGCAAAAATACCAGACCGAGAAGTCGCAGCAGTCCGACCATCCACGATGATTTCGCCCCGTTCATTGAGCGTGAGGAGCTCCTTCACGAATTCCGTGTTTGGAACCATGCCGATTTCGACAAAAACGCCGTCGAGCATCACATCCTCAGTCGTATCCGTGTCAGTATGGCGGAGTGTTACTCCAGTGACATGACCCTCACCCAATATCGCTTGAGTAGTCACCTGATAGAGCACACTCACTTTCGGTGAAGCGAGAATCTTGTCTTGCGTCACCTGGTCTCCTTTCAGTTCGCCGGAACGCACCAAAAGCACGATTTCTTTGGCATACGGGAGCAAGTCCTCCACGGCCTCGAGGGCCGAGTTGCCACTCCCCACCACAGCTACTTTCTTGTCACGGAAAAAAGGCGCATCACAGGTAGAGCAATAGACGACGCCCTTACCAACAAACTGCTCTTCGCCTGGGACATCGAGATGACGATGGCGCCCACCCGAAGCAATGATCACAGTCTTGGTTTCATACTGTTCTCCTCCTTGGGTCTCTACCATATAGCCCCCCTCTGTCCTCAGTGTCACGCGCGTAACGCGCACGCCTGTCTTGATCTCGATACTCTCCTGCGCCCGCAGGTGCTTCTCGAGCTGTTGTCCAAATTCATAACCAGGCATGGTCACCGTCCCAATCCAGTTTTCAATCGACGCTGAGACGACAGACTGACTCAAAAAGTCTTGCGTCAAAAAGAGTGTCTTCATCTGCTTACGTGCCGTATAGACTCCAGCAGCTACTCCCCCAGGCCCTCCCCCGATAATGGTGACATCGTACATAAATTTATTGAAAAATACTTATTGTTTAAAAAAGAAGGAGGCTTCGCGATAGCGAAAACCTCCTATGCACATCAGTCTTCCCGAATCGGGTTGCGGCGTGGATAGCCACCGTCAATCTTGAACGTTGTACCAGTGACGTACGAGTGGGAATCCATCATGACTGAAGTGATGAATTTTGCCGCCTCAATTGCCTCTCCTTGTCGCGCCAGATAGACGAGTTTCACTTCACGCTCAAGCATCCCCTTCGGCAAAGAATCATTCATTCCGGTGTTGATCCAGCCAGGAGCAACGCCGATGAGACGAATATTGGAGGGCGCATATTCCTCGGCCAGACTAACAACTAGGCCGTCGAGTGCGCGCTTCATGTCATCGTATGGCAGTGATTGAGCCGAAAACGAGTTGTCGCCGTTGGTCGAAGTGATGATGACAAACAGCCCGTCGATACCTCTCGCCTTCATCCGCTCAGCCAGCACCTTGGTCGAGGCGACACATCCCCGATAGTTGGTGTTGTAGACTCGATCAACATCTTCAAGTTTCAGGTCTCTGAACGGAATATTTGGTGAGATGCCGATAGCATCGACGACCCCTGTTATTTCCCGACCTGCCTGCTTCACGATCAATTCTACCGCTTGCTCCATCAAAGCGAAAGTTGAGCGGTCGATCTTGGCCGTATACGCCTTCACACCCCAAGCCTCAGCTTGAGTCTTCAGGGCTTCGGCAGCATCTCGATTGCTACCATAGCCAATGGTGATGATTTCAGCGCCATTAGCAGCCAAGGCGAGAACGACCTCCGAACCAATCCCCCCACTCCCGCCTAAGACAAGAATGTGGTTATTCGGTTGCATCTTGATAAAGTACTGTGACTTGTCCATAGTGTTTGTTCTCCAGTTGGTTTGGTTACGAAAAGGTACTACTGCATCTTGAATAGGGATTTGAGATAGGCTTCGTCAATCGACTTCTTGCCTTCCCACTTGCAGGCGATATCATCTTTCAAGAGTTCTACCCCGAGCATCGCCACCGCTTCGCGAATGGCAGTGATCTGGGCGATAACCGAAAGACAGTCCTGCTTTTCTTCCACCATCCGCCGTACTCCTTTGAGCTGGCCCTCTATTCGCGCGATACGCGAGAGGACGGGTGAGGCTTTTTTGGTGCTTGGCATAGGTGTAAAAAAATATACCCTCTGGGGGTATATTACACCTGCAGGTAGACATTGTCAAGAACGTCAGTTTCATTGAAAAAATTCTTTTTGAGACCGTCTAAAGTCAAGCGGGCAGGCCTGCCTGCCGGTAGGCAGGGTTTCTGTCGTAGACAGAATCGTGTGGTTCATAAGAACGAGTTCGCCGCTGGGCGAACGAATGAGTCAAGAAAAAGAATTTTTTCAATGAAACTTGCGCTATATCTAGAGTGCTTTCACCACGGCGCGGAACTGCTCTCCACGATCAAACTCATTTTTGAACAATCCGAAGCTCGCGGTCCCCGGAGAAAGGAGGACAACATCGCCGGGCACAGCAGACTCACGGGCGAGACGGACTGCCTCAGCCATAGTGTCGACAATTTCAAAATGGCGGTCCCGTTCTTCCAGAGGAAGAAGCGGACGCAGTGCCACGAGAAGCCGATCGGTCCCCTCCCCTCGGAAGAGTATCAGCTTCTTGGGTCGATGAGCGATCTCACGGGCCAGGTCACCAAACGACAACTGTTTGTCGCTTCCCCCAGCAATGAGGATGACTGGTTCGGTAAAAGACCGGAGCGAGGCAATGGTCGCGTCAGGAATAGTTGCCGCGGTATCGTTGTAGTAGGTAACCCCCTCTTTCTCGGCGACCTTTTCGAGACGATGCGGCACCCCGGGGAAATTCATTATCCCGGAGCGAATCTCGGCAATCGTGAGACCACTCGCCAGAGCGGCAAGAGCAGCTGAGAGCACATTCCCGACATTGTGCTCGCCCCGGAGAGGCACATCGGAGAGCGGGAGGAGTACTTGCTCTTTCCCTTGGTGCGACAGAATGAGTACCTCACCCTCAAGCCACGCTCCGTCTCCCTCCACTCTTCCCGTAGTCGAGAACCAGAGCACAGTCCCAGGGGCATCCTGGACCATCTCACGTACGAGCGCATTATCCCAATTGGCGATACAGATACCACTCGCTTTCTGATGGAGGAAGATCTGGGCTTTATCCGCCATATACGCCTCCATGGAGTGGTAATAATTCTGGTGATCTGGATAGATATTGGTGAGAACCGCGATGGCTGGACTCTTCCGTATATAAGCGAGCGCCGAGAGACGCCATGACGAGAGCTCAAACACCACCAGAGACTCTGGAGTAATCTGATCAAGTACTCCGAGCACTCCGACCTGACTGATACCTGCTGAGACGGTCTCTCGCTTGGCTTCTGTCAATACATGAGCAATCAAAGTTGAGGTTGTTGTTTTCCCTTTGCTCCCCGTGATACCAATAATCGGATTTTTACACACACGAAAAAACAAGCTCGAGTCCATCTCCACCAGTACCCCATGTGCCACTGCGAGCTTGATATACTCGTTGGTCCAGGGAATACCAGGATTCTTCACAACCATATCCACGGTCGTAAAGTCCTCCGGGCGGTGCTGTCCGAGCACCCAGGTGATGTTCTTGTAGCGCTCGAGTTTTTCTATCGAGGGTGCCAACTCCTCCTTGGTCTTGATGTCAGTAACAATAATTTCCCTGGCACCCTGAAGGGCCAGATAGGCTACGGTCCCGACTCCGCCCATGTTGAGTCCGAGACCAAAAACGGTGATTCGCTTGTCCGTAAAGAGTGTTTTCATACCCGTATCCTCTCACAGGAAGGCCGTTCTGTCACGCACCTAAAAAGCCTTATCCAAGGCCTTTATTACCAAGGCAGAAAGCTCTTTTTCTTCCGACGGAGAACCTGGCCAAAACGTTTGGACGACAAGGCATCTCCATCAAGCGCGACAGAGCCATTTACTATCACTTGACTGATGCCTACCGGGTACTGATAGGGCTCTTCCATGGTGGACTTGTCAGCGATAGTCTCGGGATTAAAAATGACGAGATCAGCATGATACCCTTCTGCAATCTGACCTCTTTTTTCCAGTTTAAACTTTTCGGCGGGCATCCCAGTCATCTTGTGGACCGCCTCCTCCCAGGAGAGGGCTTTTTGATTTCTGACATACTCAGCAAAAACTTTGGGGAAGGTACCAAAATTCCGTGGATGGACCAAATCCCCGGTCTCCTTGTGTTTGAGATCGTATCCTACCCCGTTACTCGATATGATAGAAAATGGATGCTGTATCGATCGGAGCACATTCTTCTCGGACAACACCTCCATCGAGACGATAGCTCGCCCATCACTCGCCATCAAGAGATCAAGGACTACTTCTTCGGGAGTCTTGCCCTGCAGAGTCGCGATTTCCGAGATACGACGTCTCGTGAGCATCTTTGAGAGCGTGGAGACAGCGATAATGACCTGGGAATAGTCGGTTTGGTTCTTCCTCATATCCCTGATAACGGCGAGATAGGTCTGGCGATCACGGAGTTGCTCAATCATCATCTTGCGCCCCTTTTCGGTCACCCATTCTGGGAGCAGCGTATAGAGGACCGATCCAGTTGAAGTATACGGATAGACATCAAACGTGACCGAAACATTATTGAGCGCGGCCGTTTCAATCAGATTGAATACTTCATCCATGAGGTGCCAATTTTGTTCGCCGACCGCCTTCAGATGTGAGATATGAATTGGGACCTTGGCTTCACGGGCGACGAGGAGTGCCTCTTCAACGGATTTGACGAGTCCTTCCTCTTCATCACGGACATAGGTTGCATAGATACCCCCTTCGGCTACAGCGGTCCGAGCCAGTTCCGCGAGTTCTCGGGCACCAGCTCCTCGGGCATGAGTATAGCGGAGTCCGGTCGAAAGACCGAAGGCCCCCTCTTTCATCGCCGACTTGAGAAAGCGCTCCATGATAGAGATTTCCTCGGGAGTAATCGTTCGAGTTTCATCCTTCATAGCACCGCGCCGTATCGTGCCATGACCCACGAGCGTCGCAAAGTTCACCCCTGGCTCCCGTCGTTCCACCTCACCCAAAAACTCGGCCATCGAGAGCCAGTTGAAGTTGATCCGCTCGACATCGGTCCATTTCTGGATAGAGCGTATGACACTCGGATCAGAGAGTGGCGCAAGCGATGACCCAGAGTTACCCCCGATAATAGTGGTCACCCCCTGGCGGAGCATACTCTCAAGCACTGGATCAGCGAGGAGCTGCCAGTAGGTATCCGAATGATTGTTCACATCAATAAATCCCGGGGTCACATACTGTGAGGCAGCATCAATCTCTCTCTCGGCTCGTTCATGCGAAAGGTCACCGAGAGCAACAATCTTACCGTCGCGCACGGCAACATCCGCCCGATACATGGGGCGGCCACTGCCATCGACGATAGTACCATTTTTGATGAGGAGATCGTACATGCGAGGTGATATGAGGACAAATTTTCTCTCTTTACTCGGCGCCAGGGACTATCTTCCCTATTTCTTCCATAAAGGCTTTGTCTTTTTGGAGTATCTTGGGTATCAGGGCCGTGGTATCGACGCCATCTTTCAGCTCCTTCACTTTTCCGAGAGCGATACTCTTGGCTTTGGCGAGGATGTCATCATACTCGGGCATCTGTGGAAGAACAAACCGGACGTTACGATAATCCTGCTTGACGGCTGCAAGCACAATCTCACCCGTACGCGCTTCAGGCAGCATCTCTGCGAGTACGCTTCCTCCCATCCGCTGCCCCTTGGTCATAACTACCTTCAGATTAAAATCACTGTCCTTCTTAAGTACATCCTTGTCAGCATAGTGCATAGCATAGGCGGGATCAATTTCTGCAACTGCGAGCATAAATGCCTTGTCGCGTTTGGCCGTACTCGGGAGAGTATCCAAAATCTTGCCCATGTTGTCGATATTTCTCTGCATCTCCGAGAGGGCTCGACCAAGGTCGCTCCCTGGATCAATGCTTGAGACAGCTATCCGATGTTCACCAAAATCCTCGTCGATTGCGACTGGCAAAATTGGTTCTGATTCTGTGGGGATGGATGGTTCTGCCACGGGTGTCTCGGGCGCTTCAGGGAGTGTCTCCTGGGGTGTAGTTACTGGTGCCGGCTCTGGCACAGTCGCTTCAGTAACTGGCCCTCCTTCAAGCAAAGCGAGCTTGGCCTCCCAGGTTTTCCGCTCCTCAATGAGATGAATCAATTCATCATCAGGCTTGTCGGGCGTAATGAGGGCATTGAGCCGAGCCAGTTCTTGTTCTGCCTCAGTCCGAGCGGCCAAGTGCTCAGCCGCGAGCTTGGCCTCGGCCTCCACTTTGGCGTACTCTGCTTTCAGCTCCGTGAGCTGTTTGCGCTCAGCCAAAAGCTGGAGCACCGCATCATCAGCAAGCGTACCAAGAGGAGTCGTAGCGATTTCCGCCAGTCGATTGTCGTATTCTGTTTCGGTCATACACGTACATTTAGATTCGTTCCGCCATTTCTACCAAACGATTCGAGTAGCCCCACTCATTATCGTACCACGCCACTACCTTCACCAGGTCGCCATCAATCACTTTGGTGAGTGAGAGGTCTACGATACTTGAATAGGGATTACCAATAAAGTCTGAGGAGACGAGTGGCTCATCCGTGACCGCAAGCACCTTGGTAAACCGTGCTTCTTTGGTGGCTTCACGGAGGACTGTATTGATTTCCTCCACGCTGGTTTTCTTTTTGAGGACAAAAGTGAAGTCCGTGAGCGAGACGACAATCGTCGGTACCCGCATCGAGTGACCATCGAACAAGCCAGCGAGTTCCGGTATGACCTGAGTCACCGCAATCGCCGCCCCAGTAGTGGTCGGGACGATATTATGTGCGGCTGCCCGGGCCCGTCGCAAGTCCTTGTGCGGACCATCCTGCAGCACCTGATCGGCGGTATATGAATGAATCGTCGTCATAAGTGCCTTGGCAATACCGAACTTTTCATGAATAATCTTGGCCACTGGAGCAAGAGAATTGGTTGTGCACGAGGCATTGGAAATAACCGCTTCACCCTGATAGGTTTCTTCGTTTACCCCCATGAGAAACGTTGGCACGGAATCATCATCACCCTTAGCCGGAGCCGAGAGGATTACTTTTTTGGCGCCAGCCTCTATATGCTGTGATGCCCCCGCCTTGTCGGTGAAGCGCCCGGTACACTCAAGCACCACATCAACGCCGAGCTTGCCCCACGGGAGCTTCTTCGGATCTGGTTCAGCGTAGACGGGGAACTCCTGGCCATCGACCACAAGCTTGCCGTCCTTGGCTGATACATCTCTCCGGTAGTGGCCATAGGCGGTGTCGTACTGGAGGAGGTGCGCCAAAATACTCGCGTCCGTCAAATCATTGATAGCGACGATTTCGACCGTGCCTTGTTCCAGCGCGATCTTGAACGCCGCTCGTCCAATCCGCCCAAATCCGTTGATTGCTACTTTTTTCATACCCATGTTCTTAATGCTTAATTCATCGGCTACGCTTTGCCGGCGCTCCCAAAGGCCTCCATCTTTCCTTTCACGGCTTCTTTGGTGGCCTCCTTGGCCTTACCCATCACCTTCCTGAGATCAGCTTCGTCTTCTGACTGGAGCACTTCACGCAATCCCCCGATAAAGGCGAGCCGGAGAGCGGTATCGACATTGAAACAGCTGATTCCTCGTTTGATGACCTCGGCCACTCGGCCATTGTGCCAGTCTGATGCCCCATGGAGTACGAGTGGGAGATCGACGAGCGCGGCGATAGATGACAACCGGTCGTAGTCAGGTTCACTGCGTTCTCGGAAGAATCCGTGCGCATTGCCGATAGCGACCGCAAGCGTATCGATCCCCGTCTCTTTGACAAACTGGGCAGCCTGATCCGGATCACTCATATACTTGCCCCACTCGACATCTTCCATCTGCATCTCCCCGATATAAGGGACATTGCCGAGCTCAGCCTGGACTACTACTCCCCGACTATGAGCAATATCGACAATCTTCTTGGTCATCATGAGGTTATCGACATATTCTTTGCGTGAACCATCATACATGACTGAGCCAAACCCAATTTCCATAGCCCGCTCCACTACTTCAAAACTCTTACCATGATCCAGGTGGATGCCAATCGGAATATCTGGCGCATAAAATTCGGCGATGTTTTTGGTGAGCTGATAGATGGCTCGACCTCCAGCATAGTCAAAGGTCTTCTCCGTCATCTGAACGATGACCGGGGAGGATGACTCTTTCGCTGCCTCAATAATCGCGCGCGTCGTTTCCAGGTTGACGGTATTGAATGCACCGACAGCATACCCACCGGCTTTGGCTTTTTCGAGCATTTCTTTCACGTTGGCTATCATACACGTAGTACGGTTAATACATTAAGCTTTTGATACGAGTGTGGCGTGTTCCTCAAGGATATTCATCATCTTCACAATTTCATAGGGAAAAAGACTTTCCCGGCCGACGAGCACCCCGTCCATACCAGCTTCCCAGGTCACTTGCGGGAGGAATGAACTCTTGACCGACCCTCCGTAGAGAATCGTAATTCGGTCCGCCAAATCGGAGTCAAACTCTTCGGTCAAAATCTTCCGCAAAAGTACCCGCACCTGGAGAATCTCCTGTGAGGTTGGCAGTGTATCGGTGCCAATAGCCCAACGTGGCTCATAGGCGACAATCACCTTTTCAGCCTGCAGCCGAGACAAACCCTCAAAGATACTTCGCACCTGTTGCTCTAGCACCCGGGCGGTATCATCCGCTCGCCGTTCCTCGGCCGTTTCACCAATACACACGATAGGAACGAGAAGATGCTTGAGCGCTGTGAGGGTCTTCTTTTTTACTACTTCATTGGTTTCCCCATGAATTCCTCGACGCTCACTGTGCCCGATAATCACCGAGGTAGCCCCGGCGTTCTTGAGCATCGTCGGAGAAATCTCGCCGGTATAAGCGCCACTCTTTTCCCAAAATACATTTTGCGCCCCGCTCTCTACTCCCGCGGGCAAATGCGTAAAATCCTGAAGATAGAGAAAAGGTGGACAGAGAATACTCTTCACTGCCGAATAGCGCCGATCCTTGATCTCACGCTTGAGTACGGCCATATACTGAAGTGCCTCTTCGCGCGAGAGCATGTTCATCTTGAGATTGCCAACGACATACATCATGATAGTACTATCTAGGAGACGAGTTTAGACCGGAGATATTCCGCTGCTGTTTCCGGTTCGATAGTAGAGACTTCGATACCTGTCGCCAGCTCAAAACCTCCCCACGTCGCCGTATGAGGTAGAATTTCAATATGCCACTGGTAGTGCGGATAGTCCCGCCCATCACAGGGCGCAGAGTGGATATAGAAATTGTAAGCAGGATCATTCAGTCCGGCATAGAGCGCCTGGAGAGCCTTTTGGAGTACCTCGGCACAGGCAAACTTTTCTTCTTCGGTAATCCGCTCAAAATAGGGGTTATTCCGCTTCCCGACAATCATCATCTCAAATGCGCCTCGCGAGGCAAAAGGACAAAAGGCAATAAAATGTTCGTTTTCAAAAACCACTCGCTTCTTCTCTTTACTCTCATACTCCGCGATGACCCGATACACTTTTTGCTTGTTGCTCTTGTAGTATCGTTCCGCTCCTTCGAGTTCGAGTTCAATATAGGGTGAAACCACGGGGATAGCCATGAGCTGAGAGTGCGGATGGGCGAGCGAAGCACCAGCTTCTTTACCATGGTTATGAATCACCTGGATGTAGTTGACGCTTTTCCGATTCATGAGCGCCAAAAAGCGATCCTGATAGGCATCGAGCACCTCGGCTACCTGCCAGGTTTCGAGGAGTGGGAGAGATCGGCGGGGATCACGGGTCACCACGAGTTCATGATACCCGACGCCATTCATCGCAAAATACGGCCCTTCTGAGAGCTCTTTTACTGGCTTGCCCCGAGAAAAGGCTGGAAATTTGTTGGGAAATACCCGGAGACTCCATTCCCCGTCGTCTCGCCGATAGATGAGTACATCCTTTTCTTGTCCACTCTCTTCTGGATGTTCGAAAGGATCAAATTCTTCGCGGGCCAAAACACGCTCGGCCTGCACAAAAGCATCCGGACGTTTGGCCCTACCAGTAGCTATCACCACCCAGTCACCTGTCACGATATCCTGACGAAGTTCTGATTCCGGTCCAGACTTTTTAGTTGTTTCTTTTTCCGCTGACATTTTGTTTTTTTACCCTGAGCTTATCACTGTCGGTCGTGACCGACGTGACGAGTCGAAGGGTCGATGTGTTGCTATTTGCTTTTTGTCTTCGTGTACTCTTTGATACGATACGCTCCCGTGAGAAGGCGCCACTTCGTCTTCGCCAAATCGATGAGTACCTGAATAAAGCCATTGGGACCAGTAAGTGACACCGTCGAGCCCTCTTCATTCATCCAGCGGACCGGCATCTGTTTCATCTTAAAGCCCAGTTTGACCGCGAGGATAATCAATTCAAAATCAAAACCGAAACGATTGACCACCATACGACTCGCCACCTGCTCAGCCGCTTCCCCGGTAAGTGCCTTGAAGCCACACTGGGTATCTGGGTAGCTCCAGAGTCCGAGCAGGATACGGATGAGCCAGTTGCCACCCTCTCCCATGATTTCACGATGTCTCGGCTGGTGGACTTGGATAAAAGAGCCCTCTATCTTGCGTGATCCGATCACGACGTCTACGCCCGACTCGAGCTGTGGGAGAAAAGTATCAAGGTGATTGATCGAGGTCGAACCATCAGCATCGAGAAACACTCGATATTTGCCTTTGGCTTCGAGCAGTCCCTGCCTCACCACATAGCCCTTGCCATGATTCTCGGCGTTGTCGATGACGCGCAGATTGGGGATCTGGAGGGCATAGTTCCGAGCCACTTCAGCAGTATTGTCGGGACTCCCATCCTCTACGACGAGTATCTCATAGGTATAGCTTTTACCCTTCAGATACTTGTCGATTTCGAGCAAATTGCGACCGATGCGCTCCCCTTCTTTGTAGGCCGGAATCACTACGGACAGATACGGTATTTCCATAGAAAAAATGACGGTTGAGTAAAACCTCCGAATTGCATTTGTATTGTACCACAAAAACACTCACCTCGACAGTTACACCGTACGGTCAAGCCAGGATTGGAGGAGAATGCTCGCGGCCTCTGCGTCGTCGTGAGTGGAGACGTGTTTTTCGCCCTTGGAAATGAGATTCTGCTGGGCCATTTTCGAGGTAAACATCTCGTCTTGGTATACTACCTGGACCGAAAAGCGCTCCGCTATCTGCTTCCCGAGTTTTTCAGCCTCATGCTCGCCTTGGTAGGCGTCACTCTGGTGTATCCCAATAACTACGGTACCAATTTCTTCTGTCTCAAAAAGCGCTCCAAGCACCTCAAGGAGTTTCCCATCGTTCGGAAAAACCCCATAGGCCATGGCCAAACGGGTTTCCTCATGAGCAAGCGCCACCCCTATTTTTGCTTTTCCCCAATCAAGACCGAGATAGTTACCCATAATTTTATAATCTGGTAAGCACCTCTGCGCCTGTATCAGTGATCACCACGGTATCCTCAAAGTGGGCTGAGAGTTTGCCGTCGGAGGTGATAAACGTCCAATCATCAGGTGCGATACGCACGGCAAACGTCCCAGCGTTTACCATCGGCTCAAGAGCAAGTGTCATCCCGGCCCGGAGGACAAAGTCCTGCATATGACGGGAGGTGTAGTTCGGCACCTGCGGGTCTTCATGGAGCTCGTGTCCCACGCCATGTCCAACCAGATCACGCACGACCGAAAAACCATTTGCCTCGACATAACTCTGCACCGCTCCGGCATACGCCGAAATAGGAGCGCCCGGCTTGAGTTCGGCGATACCGGAAAGGAGACTCTCCCTTGTCACATCAAGGAGGCGACTCGCCTCTTTGGAAACGGTACCGACCGCCATTGTCCGCGCCATATCAGACACCATTCCCTCAAAACGCATCCCGATATCGAGCTTGAGGAGATCACCTTCCTTCACGATACGATCGGCCCGAGGAATCCCATGGACTACTTCGTTGTTAAGCGAGACACAGAGACTGGCTGGAAAGGGACGACCGCTCCCAGCCCCATAGCCCTTAAATATTGGAGTACCACCCTCCGCTCGGATAAGTTTCTCCGCAAGCTCATCAAGCGCCAAAGTTGAGATACCTGGCTTTACGCTCGCCATTACCTCCTGAAGCACCTTGGCCAAACGCTCACAGGATTCCCGCAAGCGCTTTATCTCATCTTCAGTTTTGATCCATTTTTTTGACATGCTGATACGTACTAGTCAGGACGGACATGCTCGAGAATTTCCTTGAATACCTTGTATGTTTCCTGATTGCCATCAACATGGAGGAGTTGCCCTGTCCCCTCAAAATACTTCACGACTGGGAGGGTTTCCTCATGAAAAATCTGATGTCGTTTGCGCACGCCTTCTTCGGTATCATCCGCCCGCTGCATGATATGCCCACCACAGTAGCGGCAAGGCTTCTCGCTATCGATTAAGTTCTTGCCGAGGATATACGTACGTTTACAGCGTTCGCAGGCATAGCGCCGAGAGATACGTTCCACTGACACCGTCGCTGGCACATCGATAAATATCACTTTATTGAGGGTGCGTCCACTCTCCTTGAGGACATCCAATACCTTCTCTATCTGACTGTCACGGCGTGGAATACCGTCTATGAGCAGTCCCACTGTCTCCGGCACCGACCGTACCGCGTCGATAAGCACGGCAAACACGACATCGTCTGGCACGAATTCATGCCGAACATTGATAATGTCATCCACCTGACGGCCAAGGACAGTATCATGCGCTGCGACGGCACGCAATTCTGAACCGATATCGATATGAGCCAGATGAAGCGAGCTCTTCAAGAGCTCCGCCTGAGTGCTCTTACCACTCCCAGCTGAACCGAGCAAAATGTAGGTATCTCGTAGAGGCATATGTTTGAATATCGAAGAAAAAGTTTATTTTTGAGTACAGTTCGAAGCGCAAGCGAGGAATGCCTGCCTGCCGGTAGGCAGGGAGTAAGTGGTACTCCTAGTACCGTGTCCAATACCGGAGCTTGGAACGATGAAATGTGCCAAAAATAAACTTTTTCACTAAAAGGATTCGTAACTGCGCATAGTCAGCTGACTCTGAATGTGTTTGATGGTCTCAAGGACCACCGAGACGACGATCAAGATACTCACCCCACCGAGCGAAAAAGCCTGGATACCCGTCATACCCTGCACCACAAACGGGAGAACCGAGATAACACCCAAGAAGAGTGCTCCAGCGAGTGTAATGCGATTGATGATGTGGTAGAGATATTCGGCGGTCGTCGCTCCAGGACGAATCCCAGGGATATAGCCACCCTGCTTCTGGAGGTTCTCCGAAATCTTGACCGGGTCAAAGACAACGGCCGTATAGAAATAGGTAAAGATGACCACGAGCACGAAGTACGCAATGCCGTACACCCACTGGTTCTGAAGCCAGGCACTCACCGATATGGCTATCTCCGCTACTTTGACATTGGCACTCTGCGCCAAGAAATTCGCCACCATCGTCGGGATGAGAATAATCGACACCGCAAAAATAATCGGGATGACACCGGCCTGGTTCACCTTGAGTGGCAGATGAGTCGCTGAGCCACCGTACACCTGAGCCCCCCTCACTCGCTTGGCATACGCCACCGGAATGGTCCGCTGTCCTTCATTGATAAAGATAACGCCGGCGATCGTCACTGCCGCCAAGGCCAAAAATATGAGGTAGGTAAATATCTGTGATGGATCCCAGGTCGAGAGGAAGCGCGAGACACCAGTCGGCAGACTCGAGACGATACCAGCAAAAATAATCATAGAGACGCCATTCCCGAGACCCTTCTCGGTGATGAGCTCACCGAGCCACATAAGGAAGATGGTCCCCGCGGTCGCTGAGATGATGATCACTACCATATTGAAAACACTGATATCGCCCAAAATATTCTGCGAACGGAGGAGCGAGAGCATGCTAAAAGACTGGAGTGCCGCGAGAGGCACCGTGAGGAAGCGCGTCCACATATTGAATTTCTGACGCCCCTGTTCTCCTTCTTCCTTGTAGAGTCGCTCGAGTGCCGGTACGAGTGTCGTCATGAGTTGCATGATAATCGACGCCGTGATATACGGGGCCACTCCGAGGAGTACGATAGAGATATTGGAGAGTCCACCACCAGAAAAGATGTTCAAGAGTCCCAAAAAGGCATTCTCCTCAAACAATCGCTTGAGCGCCAAAACATCCACTCCGGGAAGAGGGATGTTGGCTGCCAGGCGGTAAACCACCAAAAGGGCCAAGATAAAGAGAATCTTGTTTCTCAGTTCCTTGACTCTAAATATATTGGAGAAAGTCTCGTTCATGTATACAGTATAGCTCATTTCAAGCCCCCGTTAAAGGGCACAGAATGAACTGCCAATTAGGCCGTAAAGGCTTTTTTGGCGGTCTCGGAAGCGAGGACATCGGCTCCGAGTGAAAGTTTCTTGGAAAGAGTTCCCGTGGCGACGATCTTGACGCCTTCATGGAGAGCCTTTTTGTCGACCACGCGCTTCTCCACGAGGAGGGCTCGGGTCACGACATCACCATCAGAGAGCTTCCGATCGAGCTCTGTCAGAGTAACGGTGTGCTTTTTGGCATGAATAGACTTGAAACCACGCACTTTCTTCATGCGCTCCAAGAGGGTCGAGCGACCACCTTCAAAGAGAGGGTCCACAGAAGCACCGGTACGAGACTTTTGGCCATTCGATCCACGACCGGCGGTCGTGCCCTGTTTGCCACCGCGTCCGATACGCTTGCGCTCTTTCTTCTTGGCTACTTTGAGTTCATGAATTTGCATAGTCGTTCATTTATGACAGATAGGCTTAGGCTGCTACTACGGGAGCCTCGACCTTCTCATCCTTGGGAGCCTTGGGCACCCGCGGAGCCTTGAGCATCTGGAGGGCCTTCACCGTCACACGAGCGACATTGAGAGGATTCGATGCACCAAGCGATTTGGACACGATGTCTTTCACTCCAAGGAGATCCACTACTGAACGGACCGCCCCACCAGCGATGATACCCTGACCGAGCGAAGCGGGCTTGAGGAGCACCTTGGCACTCCCGAGCTTGGCCGAGACATCGTGGGTGATTGTCCCGTTTAACAGTTCAATCGTCACCATGTTTTTCTTGGCATCATTGTAGGCCTTCTTGATAGCGTCAGAAACATCAGATCCCTTAGCGACACCGACCCCGACCTTGCCACGACGATTCCCGATAACCAGCGTAGCACGAAAACGGAAACGACGACCGCCCTTGACCACGCGGGTCACGCGCGCCAAATTGAGAAGTTTCTGATCAAACTCCGGCTTCTCCCGACGTGCCATTCTTTTCCCTTGCTTTGCCATACGATTATAGTGTACGAATCATGGTTACTCTAGAGGATGATACCACCGAGACGGAGCGCCTCAGCGACTGCCTTGACTTTGCCGTGGTAGCGATAGCCAGAACGATCAAAGACAACTTGTTTGATACCCTTGGCCTCAAGTGTGGTAGCCAAAAGGGCTCCCACTTTCCCGGCGCTCTCTACCGTATTCTTCGGCGACTTGCCGAGATCAGCGAGTTTGGCGTGAGCCAAGGTCTTTCCGATGGTATCATCGATAGCCTGGACCGAAAGACTCCGGAGACTCCGAAATACCGTGACCCGAGGACAGAGGGCCGTGCCAGAAATCTTGGCGCGAATACGACGCTTACGCTCGAATCGCTTCACTTTTTTTACAACTTTCTTTAACATAGTTCTCAATATTATTCCGGACGATGTATCACGCTTTAGGCAGCGGCCTTCTTCCCTTCCTTACGTCGTACGATCTCACCGGCGTAACGGAATCCTTTGCCCTTGTATGGTTCGACCGGCTTCAACTTGCGCACTACAGCAGTAAACTCTCCCACCTGCTGCTTATCAGAGCCCGTCACCTTGAGCGTGTTCCCCTCCACTACGGCAGTGATACCCTCTGGGAGTACCATTTCAACCGGGTGAGAAAATCCGAGAGCAAGAACCAATTTCTTCCCCTGGAGGTTCATGCGATACCCCACACCATTGAGCTCCAACACCTTTGTAAACCCGGTGGTGACCCCTTCGATCATATTGGCAATGGTTTTGGCGGTCGTACCCCACAGCGCTCTTGCGACTTTGGTTTCTCCGACCTTGGCAATTTCTACCATCCCCTCACCGACTGTCACTTTGACTTCACGACGATGCTCAAACAAGAGTGTTCCTTTCGGGCCCTTGACCGATACCATGCGTTTGTCGAGTGTGACCTCAACTCCGGCTGGGATAACGACTGGTTTTTTTCCAATTCTACTCATAGGTATATTGCTCTAAAAACTACCACACTTTACAGAGATACTCTCCACCGAGACCCTTGGCAAAAGCCTCGCCACCAGTCATCACTCCCTGAGAAGTCGAAAGAATAGCGATCCCGTATCCATTTTTGACCTTCTTCACATCGTTACTCTTCACATAGATACGGCAACCTTGCTTGGAGACACGGGTGATTTCACGGATAGCCGGCATCTTCTTGGTCTGCGAAACGGTCGTATACTTGAGCCAAACGCACAGTGTGTCCTTTTCATTTTCGGTCTGCTTTTCGACGCGCGCCACAAAACCCTCACGCTCAAGAATCTGAGCGATCACGTACTTGATTTTGGAAGCAGGAAATGCCACCTGAGACAGACCGGCGGCCTGGGCATTTCTGATTCTCGTCAACATGTCTGCGATTGGGTCAAGCATAGTCTTCTTTCACTTAAGAGCTCTTTTATACTACCAGGAGGCTTTCTTCACTCCCGGGATCTCACCGGTTGAAGCCAGCTCGCGGAAACAGATACGACAGATGTCGTACCGGCGCAAATATCCTCGCTTCCGACCACACTTCCAACACCGTCTCACGATACGGGTAGAGAACTTCGGCGTCTTCAGTGCTCTCGCTTGGGTAGATGTCTTTGCCATAATGCTTTATTTATCGTTAGTGTCACTCACTCGAAACGGTACACCGAGATGACGAAAGAGTGCCTTTCCTTCTTCGGTATTTCTTGCAGTCGTCACCACATTCACCTGAAAACTGAAAATGTGCTGGACTTTCTCTGGAACAATTTCTGAAAAAATCGTGTGATCCTTGATACCGAGGTTCAGGTTGCCCGCGTGGTCAACCGACGTTTCGGTCACTCCCTGGAAGTCACGGACACGAGGGAGAGCGATGAGGAAGAGGCGATCCAAGAAGTCCCACATACGCTTACCATGGAGTGTCGTCCGGGCTCCGATTTCGAGATCCTCACGAATCTTGAAGCCAGCGATAGCCTTGCGAGCCTTGGTCAAGAGCACCTTCTGACCAGTGATGGCCTCAAGCGACGCCACTACTTCGTCCACGCGCTTCTGGTCCTTCAAAATCTTACCAATACCAACGTTCACAATCACCTTGGACAGGCGAGGCATAGCCATAGGGTTCTCAATCTTGAGATCCTTTTTCATGGCCGGAACGGCTTTCTCGGTATAGGTTGTCTTCACTGATGGGGTTTTCATAATTGCATCTTCCTTTAGAGGGCTTTGTTGGCGCGCTTGCTCATGCGAATCTTCTCGCCACCTTCGATCTTGTACCCAATGCGGGTCGGCTTATTGGTGTGAGGGCAGACGACCATGACATTCGACACATGGATTGGGGCTTCCTTTTCGATTCGTTCCCCCTTGGCACCATCGCGCTTGGCCTGCACATGACGCTTCATCATGTTGGCACCCTTCACGATCACCTTGTCGAGAGCTGGGATCACGGAGAGGACTTCACCTTGAACACCCCTGCTCTTGCCGGTCATCACCTGTACTTTGTCGCCTTTCTTGATCTTCATAAGTGTATGGAAAACGTGATACTTACAGGACTTCCGGCGCGAGCGAAACAATCTTGGCAAACCCCTTCTCGCGGAGTTCCCGTGCTACCGGACCAAAGATACGTGTCCCCTTCGGATCGATGAGGTTCGTATCAAGGATAACGGCTGCATTTTCGTCGAAACGGATATAGGAATTATCCTTGCGTCGGTATTCTTTGACCTGGCGAACAATAACTGCTTTTACTTTGTCACCCTTCTTCACCATGCCACGCGGTTCAGCCACTTTGACTGAGGCCACGACGATATCACCAAGCCCCGCGTAGCGGCGACGGGTCCCGCCGAGCACCTTGAAACATTCGATGACTTTCGCACCGGTGTTATCAGCAACTCTTAATCTGGATTCTGCTTGGATCATAGTAACGACGTTTTAGTAAAAACTCTTTAGGCGATGATGGTGTGACGTTTGTCCTTGCTCATCGGCCGACACTCGATAAACTGTACAGGGGTTCCGATGGCGTAGGCGCTACTGTCTTCCACGTGTACCTTGTACTTCTTGGAGGAGCGGTATTGCTTCTGATACTTCGGATGAGCCTTGATAGTATCGACCTTCACCACGATGGTCTTTACCATGGCATTGCTCACCACCACACCCTGCATGGTTGGGGCTTTGCTCACTTTCTTTGTTGGTTCCATGGTCTTCATATGATGATGGCTATTTGGTGACTTCCACTTCGACTGGGGCGACGACCACTCCCTCTACTTCGGCAAGCGTCTCTAGCGTAAGGAGGCGAGCGATGTCTTTCTTCATCTTGCGATAATCGCCGTGATTCTTGGCTTCGCGGGTCGACAAATCAAAACGCAATTTGCGTACTTTATCGGAGAGCTCAATAAGAGCCTTGTCCCGTTCTGCTTCAGATTTTTCCCGCCATTCACGTGCTTTCATAAAACTGTTTTCAAAATTGGAGACTACTGCTTGACGATAAACTTGGTTTTGATAGCGAGCTTGTAGGCGGCGAGGCTCATCGCCTTCTCGGCTGCCAAGCGAGGGATACCATCGAGCTCAAAGAGGACTTTACCGGCTTGGACCTTGGCGACAAAATGGTCGACACTTCCTTTTCCTTTACCCATCGGGGTCTGTTCACCCTTCTTCGTCATTGGTTTATCAGGGAACACTCGAATCCACACCTTGCCACCACGCTGAATAGAGCGAGTCATAGCACGACGAGCGGCTTCGATCTGACGTGCAGAGATGAGCCCCTCTTCCATCGCCTTCAGTCCGAAACTTCCAAAACTGACGTTGGTTCCGGACGTCGCAGGCTTGCCTGACCAGCCTCCACGCTGGACCTTGCGATGCTTAACTTTTCTTGGCATTAACAGCATAGGCGTTTGTTACAGAGCGGTACTAAATTTTTCTCCCTTGTAAATCCACGTTTTCACTCCAATCACTCCGTAGGTCGTTCGAGCTTCAGTACGAGCAAAATCGATATCGGCGCGAAGTGTATGGAGAGGGATCTTACCGCGAGAGAGCCATTCACGACGCGACATTTCGGCACCACCGAGGCGTCCGGAAATTTCAATCTTCACTCCCTGAGCTTCCTTGTTTCCTTCTACCTGATCGAGCATACCCTTGAGCACCCGACGAAATGGCATACGCTTTTCGAGCTGTTCAGCCACCTGCTGACCGACGAGCATAGCGTTCAACTCAGCGTTCTTTACTTCCTGGACATCCACCTTGAGCTCCATCTTCTGTCCAGCAAAGAAACGCTTCTTGATGACGCGAGTCAGGTCTTCGATACCTGTACCACCACGACCGATGAGGACACCGGGGCGCGAGGTATGAATAGCGAGACGCACCACATTGGCCGAGCGCTCAATCGTCACACTCGCGATAGCAGCGGCCTTCCATTTGGTCGTGATGAACTGACGGATCTCAATGTCCTTTCTCAGTTGATCTCGATACGTCTTCTTGCTCCCAAACCAGCGTGATTGCCAGTTGGTCGTGATACCGAGACGGATGCCAGTTGGGTGTACTTTGTTGCCCATATTGCTTTACGTGTGCTTTAGTTTACGAGGATTTTCGCTGAAACATCTTCTTTACTACCTTGCTGCCTGTTGACTTGTCGCCTCGGAGCATTTCTTTCTTCAGTTCCGGCTTAGCGACTTGCGGCTTGGTTTCTTTCTTATCTGTCTCTTCTTCCTCTACGGTTTCGACGGTGACGGCTTTGGGCTTGGGTTGTTTCTTTTCGGTCCGATTCTTACCTTCGATACGCTCTTCGAGAATAATCATGACATTGGATCCACGACGGATGAGCGGTGTCGCTCGGCCAAAGGCGCGAGGCAACCAGCGTTCAAGCCGCAAACCATCGCCGACCCGAATCGCCTGGATATACAGGTTCTCGGCATCCAGACCAAAGTTGTTGGTCGCATTGGCGATAGCACTCGTTAGGAGGGTATGAAGTGGCTTGGCCGACTTCTTGACCTGCTTGTCGAGCTGGATGAGCGCCTCACGAGTGTCGACACCGATGAGGGCATGAGTAAGCAAGCGTACTTTACGCGGAGCGATGCGGAGGTTGTTCAGGGTTGCGTGTACTTTCATAGGTTCGATTACTTCTTGCCAGCCGGAGCAGCGGTAGCGGATTTAGCAGCTTTCGCGGCATCGAGCTCGCGTTGCTTGGCAGCAATTTCAATTTCTTTCTGCATCTTCCCACCATGACGACGGAATGTGCGGGTCGCTGCGAATTCTCCGAGACGATGACCAACCATTTCTTCGGTCGTAAACACCGGGATAAAATCTTTGCCATTGTGGACCCCAAAGGTAAACCCTACCATCTCCGGAGAGATGACACAAGCACGCGACCAGGTCTTGATGACCTCGCGATCACCGAGCTTTTTCCCTTCGAGCTTTTTGAGGAGCCGTGGGTCGACGTATGGACCTTTTTTGAGACTTCGTGACATAGATTTCTTCTTGAGAATAGAATACTACTTCTTGGTACGACGGCGGACGATATACTTACTGCTCTGGTTCTTCCGACTGCGGGTCTTCTTGCCGAGTGCCGGCTTACCCCATGGAGTCTTCGGATGCATACCAATCGGCTGACGTCCTTCTCCACCACCGTGTGGGTGATCGACTGGGTTCATCGCGCTTCCACGGACGTGTGGGCGACGGTTCAGCCAGCGACTGCGACCGGCTTTCCCGATACGCTCAGCACTGTGTTCGAAGTTACTGACCTGGCCGAGCGTGGCGTAACAGTCCTTGCTCACGAGACGGATTTCTCCAGAAGCGAGCTTGATCTGAGCCATCGGACCATCGAGTGCCATGAGTACGGCCTGTGAGCCAGCACTCCGTACGATCTGGCCACCCTTACCAATCTTGAGTTCAATATTGCAAATAGTGGTACCAGCCGGGATGTTCTTGAGGAGCATACGGTTCCCATTGACGACCGGGACGCTCTCACCAGAGAGGACAGTGCCACCCTGCTTCATACCGTCAGTAGCGAGGATGTAGCGCTTCTCACCATCAGCATAGTGAACGAGTGCGATGAGGCCAGAACGGTTCGGGTCCTTCTCCAAATGAGCAATCTTTCCTGGAATATCAAGTTTGTCCTGGCGGAAGTCAACCACCCGATAGCGACGCTTGTGTCCACCACCTTGGTGCCGGGTAGAAATCTTACCATGAGAACGACCGCCCCGCTTCTTGTAGGCTGCCAACAGAGACTTCTCCGGCGCTTTGTCGGTGATACCCTCAGGCTTAACCACCGACATATTTCGGCGTCCAGCATTATTCTTTTTGTAGATCTTGATTGCCATAGGAGTTCCTTACATGCCTGCCTTAAACAATTCAATCGCCTGTCCTTTCACTACCGTCACAATCGCCTTCTTCACAGCGGCCTTGCGCCCGACGGTTCGGTTTTGCCCGGAGATGCGAGTCTTGGCTGGGAGACGGACGATATTGACTGCCACCACATTGACGCCATAGACCTCTTCCACCGCACGCTTCACTGACTTCTTGGTTGATGTCTTGGTCACTTCAAAAACATATTTGTTTGAAGCGTTCATGGCATACGCCTTTTCGGTGATACGCGGACGGGACAAGAGACGAGTAGCAAGCGGGCTCTCTTTGGGGGTGAGCTTGCGGAGCGTCTTTCCGGCTTCAGTTGTCTTATCAAAAATTGCCATAGGATTGCTTATTTCTTGCCCGTATTATTCCACGAAGCAAAGCGCTTCTCAAGGACAGCGATACTTGCTTCCGACATGAGGATATACTCGTGATCGAGGAGCTGCATCACATTCAAGTTTTCTGTCAGGGTATGGTCTACCTTGGGGACATTGCGGGACATGAGAGCGGTAGAGAGTTCTGGCACTGCGAGTGCAAACGTCAGACTCTTGCCGGCGATGCCGAGAGCACGGAGCGTCTCTGCAAAACGCTTGGTTTTCTTCTCTTCGTAAGAAAGAGCATCGAGGACAACCAATTTGCCAGCCCGGACCTTTTCAGAGAGAGCAATCATGACGGCCTTCTGGCGCATCTTGGCAGTCGTATTTTTGGAAAAATTGCGTTCCTTAGTCGGACCAAAGGTGACACCACCCTTGCGCCACAGTGGACTCCGAGTAGCACCAGCACGAGCCCGGCCTGTTCCCTTCTGACGCCATGGCTTGATACCCGATCCCGATCGTTCCCCACGATCCTTGGTATGAGCGATAGCGACACGGCCGTTCGCTGAGAGTGCGACGTACACCTGATGGAGGAGCGTATCATTCGATGGCAACGCAAAGACTGACTCGTTCAAAGAGAGTTCTTTGACATCGGCTCCGGAGATATTTTTGACAGTAACTTTGGACATACAGTTTCGTTAGTTCACACCCATCACTTTGACGACACGGCCATTCACTCCTGGGACTGCCCCACGAACACCGATCAAACCCTCAGCCTCATTGACATAGACGACAGAGAGATTGAGTGCGGTCATGTTTTCACCACCCATGCGACCAGCCATACGACGGCCCTTGATGACGTGTTCTGGGAAAGTAGCCCCGATACTTCCAGGCTTGCGGATATCGTGTTTACGTCCATGACTCGTCATCTGACCACCGAATCCATGACGCTTCACGACACCCTGGAAACCCTTGGACTTGGTAATACCAGCGACATTCACTTTGTCACCGACCGCAAACTGCGAGACCGTGATAGCACCAGCTACTGGGAACTTCTCAAGTTCCTTGGCCAGTTCCTTCTTGGCTTCAGCTCGGTTCTCGAGGGTAATGGCTCGGTCAATGCGGAACTCCTTACGGACCGTTTTCTTGGCGGTCTTCTTGGTCTCTACCTGAACAGCCAAGTAGCCATCCTTTTCAATCGTACGAGTAGCCGTCACCGTGTTCGCATCGCAGGCGATAAGGGTCACGTTCAAAGCACCTTTCTCTTCATCGAAGAGGGTCGTCATTCCAAGTTTTTTTCCGATAATGAATTTCATCGCCGTATGATAACCTTTTTACACAAAAAAACTGGGCTGTAAAGCGCGCCAGTTTTTCAGACTTTCTGAAACTTGGTTCGCTTAGTATCACCACTTCTCACCTCTACACCTTCAAATGAAGTGGGACTTGAACGATCGTCACTACATCTTTATCTCCACATCGACTCCGGCGGGAAGATCAAGATTCGTGAGGTTGTCTATTGTTTTTGCTGTTGGGTTGATGATATCGATCAGACGCTTGTGAATCCGCATCTCGTACTGGTCTCGTGAGTTCTTGTGTACGAAGGTGGAGCGATTGACCGTCACCTTGTGGATCTCAGTCGGCAGTGGTACAGGGCCCACAATCAGAGCACCGGTACGCTCGGCCGTCTCCACAATCTTGCGGGCAGACTGGTCGATCACCTTGTGATCGTACGCCTTGATCTTGATTCTGACACGCAGATTCTGCGTTGTTTCGGTCTTTTTCATTGCGTTCATTATATCTATATCTGATCCCTTTTTCAAGAGAACTATTGTGGGGGCAATCCGTATTGCCCTCCACTGTAGTTACCTGGAAATCTACTTGGTAATCTTGGTTGCGACACCGGCACCGACGGTGCGTCCACCCTCGCGGATGGCGAAGCGCATACCTTCTTCCATGGCGACCGGGGCCAAGAGCTTAATCTTGAGCTTGACGGTATCGCCTGGCATCACCATTTCGGTTCCTTCTGGCAATTCTACCTCACCAGTCACGTCAGTCGTGCGGATGTAGAACTGTGGCTTGTAGCCCTTGAAGAACGGGGTATGGCGTCCACCTTCTTCCTTGGAGAGGACGTAGACCTCACCATCGAATTCGGTGTGTGGAGTGATGCTGCCTGGCTTGGCCAAAACCTGACCACGCTCGACATCTTCCTTCTTGATACCACGGATGAGGAGGCCGGCATTGTCACCAGCGGTTCCCTTGTCGAGTTGCTTGTTGAACATTTCGATACCGGTCACTACCGTCTTGGCTGTGTCACGGATACCGACGATTTCTACTTCTTCGTTGATGTTGACGACACCACGCTCGATACGACCAGTGACGACCGTACCACGACCTTCGATCGAAAAGATGTCTTCGATAGGCATGAGGAACGGCTTGTCGAGGTCACGGACTGGCTGAGGAATCTTGGTGTCAAGAGCTGTCATGAGATCAAGGATTGGCTTGGCATCAGCTTCGTCAGCGCTCTTCGACTCCAGGGCCTTGAGAGCACTACCACGGACGATAACGGCGTTGTCACCGTCAAATTCGTACTTGGAGAGGAGTTCACGGACTTCTGCTTCGACGAGGTCAATCAATTCTGGATCATCCACCATGTCTACCTTGTTCAAGAAGACGACGATTGCAGGGACACCAACCTGGCGGGCCAAGAGGATGTGTTCGCGGGTCTGTGGCATCGGACCATCAGTCGCAGACACTACGAGGATAGCACCGTCCATCTGGGCAGCACCAGTAATCATGTTCTTGATGTAGTCAGCATGCCCTGGACAGTCAACGTGAGCATAGTGGCGAGCATCGCTCTCGTACTCACAGTGTGAAGTCGAGATGGTGATACCACGCTCTTTTTCTTCCGGAGCCTTGTCAATTTCATCGACACTTTTCTCCTTGGCAAATCCCTTCATGGACATGACGTGGAGGATAGCCGCGGTGAGGGTCGTCTTGCCGTGGTCAACGTGGCCGATAGTACCGACGTTTACATGGGGCTTAGAACGGTTGAATTGCTCTGCCATAACCTTTTATTCAAACGAATTATGAGTCACTTAAATGCACTTGTTTTTCTATCGACTCTCCCCGTCCGAAAACGAAAAAAGCTCGAGAAAAAGCGTCACTCGCTATAATATCAACTCATTCAAATACTGTCAACCCCGCACCTTTTCCGAGGAAAGTCTGCGCCTAAAGGAAGGTGTCAGGCGTAGCCGTCTATCGGCTTATATTCCCAATTGTCACCATTTTTTTATCGAAAAGGTGCGGGGTCAACCCCACACCGATTCAGACTTCGGCACTTCCAGTTTTTCTGCAAAAAAAAGACCCCGACGAATTGTCCGGGGCGAGTGGGCGCCGTTGGCGCCGAAAGCATCACCGGTGCTTGGCTGATGCTGGCTTTTTGGCCTCGTAGGCCTTGATCTTTTCTGCAAGCGTCCTGTGGTCGGCGACCGCCTGCTTGCGAGCAGCTTCGGCTCGCTCGAATCTCACAGCCAGATCCTTCTTCTTGGCAATCTCTACGGCGAGGTCGGTTCGAAGACGGGCGGCTTCGGCGTTGCCCTGCCGCAGATTGGCACGCAACTGGCTGAGCTCGATTTGAGCCGCCTGCTCGCCTTCTTCAAAGCCTTGTCTGATCAGGCTATCACGCCAGCTGGTGATGCACAGCATCAACAGTGCGAACAGCGCAACCCCGACAAGCAGCCGGGTCACTCGCTGAAACGGGGTTCGCTGCCCCTTGATTTTGGCATCCGAAACGCCATTTTCTGGAAAGCGGCTATGAGCCGCTGCGACTGCCGTCATGGAAGCCTCCAATTCTGTAACCCAGAAAGAAAGTGACACCGCGCCACTCTTTAGCCTTCCAAGTTACCTACGACAATACTTGTATTTACCGGTAAAGTCAAGAGTGCTCATAAAAAAACCGACTTTCGCCGATTGACCCTTGCCTTTTCCCTCTTCACGTTCCCCCTTCCCATAAATACAAATGTTCTAACGACCGTGATACAATTTGTACACTCTATCAATTCGGAAAGAAAAAAACCGCGCTGCCAGTAAGTGGACTTCGCGGGAAATTACTCAGAGAAGAACTCTGTAGACTAGCGGATTTCCTTCAACACCTCACCCCATGTTCCTTTGAGAAAGTAGTGCCTTTCAAGACTGTCCCGTATTTCCAAAAAAACCTCTCTGAGATGCTTCTTTTCACTAGGCCCGATAGAGCGAACCATTGAAAGCAGGGCATCGGCGTTATTTCTGTCAATAAATAGCTTGGCCTTATTGGAAACGTACTCTCCCCAAATCGTTCCCCTCATCAGCTCAATATCAAGAGGAATGTCCACGATTTGACACATACCCTCGATTTTAGCGAGATACTGAAGCACATACGCTGGATCTTTTTCCAAAAGAGACGAGTGGATACCGTCACTCCTATCCAGGATATTATCTCTTATCGCCTTTTCAAAACTTTGCTTTTCTTCATCTGTCAGTCTCATCTCTGCAAATTCAGTAAGAGAAATACGATCCATATTCTCTACACTAAAAGCATCCCCTGAAACTTCCAGTATAGCCACTTGCACCATTGGGTTTTTATCAAAAGCTTTTTTTCTTCGGATAATATCAGGAAGTTTATCATCAAGATTGGTAAATTTTGATTTGTGAGAAAATTCTGGCTGTGAAAAAAACGGGGAGCGAACAACGCGTCGTAGCCCCTGATACGTTTCGTACTTTTCTTTTCCTGCCTTCCATATCATGTACTGCTTTATTTTTTTGTAGTCCAACGGATCAAAAAGAAGCATGGCAGAATGGAGATCTTCCGAGAGATCCTCTTTCTCAGCGAAAAAAAAGAGATCCGCGAGTTCGATGTAAAACTTGTGACTCTCTTCCTTGAGTCGATCACGCGCTTCCCCGAGCCTCTTATTCACAAACTCATGCATCCGGTAATAATCCTCCCGAGCCTGTTCGTCTTCTCCCTCAAGCATTTTTGTAACCGATGCGTCATTCCGAGGATTTCCACCGCTCCCCCACTGAAGTGACGAGAAAATGTCGACATAAATAGAAAAATCTGATGAAAACACCCCTTTCGCCAACCCTTCATAATTGGCAATCACCTCGTTTTTGATGCCAGAGAGGTAGCGCTCCCAAATCGACTCTTGTATCCGACGGAACTCTCCTTCGATGAAATCTTCCGAGAGACCCTTTCCAATCATTCCGACAGCCTTGTCTATCATGCCCCGCGCATCCTGCTTCCCAAAAATCCGTGCCTGCTCGAAGTCGAAAAATGTTGCAAACAAAGCGTGCTTATTCTCATGGTGTACTATCATCCGCTCTTGCTCGCTATCAGGGTTTCTTTGCACCACACTCACTATTCCACCACCATAATGAACGCCTCGTCCAGACCGTTTCACATACTCGTCCCACGTTTGGGGGCTCACGATATAGGTAGCATTGACATCAGAAAAAATAACCTCTTCATAAGGCATTCCAGACAACTCTGACTTCTCATCGACCAGATACTGAGCCGGATTTTCTCGGCATGCTTTAAGCTCTTTGGCACGATAGTGCAGCAAATCAACCCCTACTTGTATCCTTCGAAGAAACACGACGTTAGGGTCTTGGGTGATAGCACCAATCCTCTGGCGTAAGCCAGCCATCTCTTGCTCCGATGCTTCTAGTTTCAACTCAAGCTCTGTCTGTGTATCAGACGACACCTCTGCGTTTGCAATCAACCTTTTCAAGTCCCCTATCTCACGATGCACAACATATACTTGTCCCTCCAGCCTATCCCACTCTTTCAAAAGCGCCTCGGCGTGAGGGGATTTTGCCAGTTCCTCATTATAGTGCTGGTGCACTTTTTCAGCGAGTAGCCCACTCTCACCATATTCTTCAACAAGGTCTTCGACAGCCCGGATTCTTGATAGCGCACTCTCCAGCTTCAAGTATGGCTTATCCCGCCATTTTTCCGTCACTTCAGGAGACGGAGGCACTGAATCCTGTTGAGCAGGCGCAGCAGGAATAGGCATTGTTTCACTCATACGGTATTTTTTTAAAATACGTCTTTCTTCCTATCTTGAATCAAGGCTTCAATTTCTTCGATACTCCTTGTTAAATCTTTATCTCCCCAGCGACTATAAATAGTGATTTTATTTTCCGTCATCACCCTTTTAAATTGGCTCGCTAATTTGGCTAACGTAGCAATATCAGATGCCTCGTCAATGTCAATCAAGATTGGAATAACAATACTCCTCTCCTCAGCTGGTATCCGCCTCGCTCCCTCCAATAGCTCAGCGCATATTTTCTTCTTCCTCGCATCCTGATCCACATCCAACTCACGTCCTTTTACTAGTTCTTTGTTTCCTTTCACCCCATCCTCTGCATATTTATCAGCAATCAAAACTTGGCTCAACCCATGTCCTGTTTTTTCTATGGCTTCATAGATCTCACTCAAATCAACCTTGTTCATATCCACCGACCTATACAACCTCTGGTATTCATTATCCCATTCCACAATGACTCTCAAATACTGTTTGAGCATGTCATTCTGAAAGCGCGCCTGCTCAGCTGTGTCCGCCTGTTCAAGTAATACCGTCGCTTCCTCCATTTTCTGAGAAAGTGTTTTCAAAACGAAAGCATGTTCCAACTCACCCATCCTTTGTTTATTTAACTTGGCCATGAATGTGACTAACATTCCCTGTTCATTCCAGTAGTCCCGAAAAAGTTTCCCAAGAACCAGTGACAGTGGTCCTGTCGCACTCACCTCCACGGTTGAGCGCAATTGTTCCATGGTAGAGTCAAATCGTTGCTTGAACCCTCTTTGGATTTTTTGTAGCTTCACATCCTCAATAAAAGGATCAACGACCCCCAAGTGAGCTAAAAGCGCGTGAGCAGCTTGTCGAAAAACCCGGCACGCCTCTGCTTTTTTCAACATGACCTCCTGTGACAGTGTCTCACTGCCCTGTTCGCCACCTTGTTTTAGAACATTCGGAATTTTAATCTCAAAATCAGCTTCACTGATAACGCCTTTTCGTTCGAAGTTGCCCTCCTGAGCATACATCTGCTCACTCGTATCACCTGGCAAGGGAGAGGGCTCTCGTATTGCCATAGGCAGGCTGTCCGAATTTGGTGTTCTTCTTCTTTCTTTATCTGCCACTGGGGCAACCGAAGGAGCTTCTCCGAACCTCATACAATTACGATGAAAAATTATTAGACTATAACACCCTATTAGCTTAATTTCTAACGACCCGTTGGCGCCGAAACATTCGCGAAGTCCCACTCGCCTTTATTATTCTTTGACATCATAACATCACAAGCATACTGATCGGGAAAATCATTTGTTCCACTGTTGACCATAACAGTAATTGCATGATCACTGTCTCCTTCCTTACGAACTCCTAAAATTTGAATTTGATGCCCAGGCCCAGTGCCATTTCCATAAGATGCATCGCTATCGTGACCATTCAATTGCTCTTGAATAAGTTTCCCAATTGCCATCCCCTCCTCCTTGCTCAAATTAATAGCCTCAAACTTACTCACCGCGTACAAAACTTCAAGACTAGCAGGCTCTACTGTAGCTCCTGATTCGACTGGGTTTTTCGAGTTCTCTGAAACAGAGGCTGCGGGACTAACGCCATAGTGTGCGTCCATATCGGCCCATTGCTTTTTCATGGCTACATCATTCGCGTCCATACCCCCTGTAAGACTCTGACCGAGTGTTTGCTGTGCTTCATCGAGATCCTCTTGAAAAGTCGCTGGTTTTTTCGGCACATCGGTTACTTTCGGCGTCTCAGCTGCGGAATGCTCTCCAAAATTCGGCATAATAAAAATTCAATAATTACATGCTTCCATTGTACGCCCCTCTGAACACCCCTGTCAAAAACATAAAACACCAAAAAACCAGCTAATTGACCGGTTTTAATATTATCCTTTTCCACCTATACAAAAGATAATTCGTCGGAAAAGAAAAAAACCGCGCTGGCCAGTGGCCTACGCGGGATGAAATATCGTCACTCCTGATTGGGGTGTCACCCAAGCAGGCACCCATTCTCGTCTCGGGCTTTTTTGTGCCTGTTAGCACGTTGTTCAGGAGTTTCACTAGCAACAGCGTCTCTGCTTTGAGCAGTGTCGGCGAGATTGCTGAAGTCCTCGGAAGGCATGATCCCAAGAAAGTCCATCACCCTACGGGTATGCCAGATGCTACTCTTAGCATCCATTGGACAGCCAGCTTGCAGATTCACTCTCATCTTTTCAGTATTGGCAGTGACCCACGCCACTCCCAGTGCCAAAAGCTGCGTAAGGGACTCGTCGAAGTCCTCTTTTTTGAAGCCTAGCATTTCGGCGTCATGAATGATGGAATGGACGTCGACGGTACTTGCTTGGAGCACCTTGGCGCGTAGACTTTCCATCACCCTTGCCTTTGCCTCGTGGTCTAAAGATTCATACCGCACCACGGTACTGCTATTGGCTTTAGCTGCCGCCCTCAGTACCACTAGCTCAGGAGGTGACTCATAGCTTGATGGCTGAGCTCTTGTCCAGGGTAATTGGTCGCTCTTGATTCCGCGCGACTCCAATGTCGCCAAGAAGCGCTTTGCCTCTGCTATCTGCTCGGAAAATGCGCGGGTCACATTCTCCGGTTCCGGGGTGGCAGTCGGTTGTTCCACTTCCTCAACCCTGGAAGGGGTGACATTTACTGCCGCCACAGTCACAGGCGCCGAGAGCGTCTCGATGGGAGCGCTACCGTCATCTGGCCAAACGAGCCACAAAGTAGCCACCAAGGCAGACATAAAAACAACACCCACGAGGGTCGTCGAGCGGTTCATGGAGAACCCTTTCTCTATAGGTGAAAAAGTTTTTAAGGCACAGAATCAACCGTACATTATACACCTTTTTACGCTAAAAGTCAAGAGAACAAAATAAAAACCAGCCATCGCTGGCTGGTTTTTTGATTCAAGATTCAAAAATCGAAATTCGATGCTTTAGGCGGGTTTCACATCACCAGAAGCGGTGCGAGTACCGATAATTTCGGTGGCCACGTTGTTTGGCACTTCAGCGTAGTGACCGAATTCCATCGAGTAGCTGGCGCGACCCTGAGACATAGAGCGCATCTGGGTGGCGTAACCAAACATACTCGAGAGTGGCACTTCGGCGTGAATTTCCTTAACCTGAGCAGCGCCTTCACCACGGGCATTCATCTCCTTGATGACACCACGCTTGGATGACAGGTCACCGACGATATCACCCATGAAATTTTCTGGAGTGATGACCACGACTTTCATGATCGGTTCGAGGATCATCGGCTTGGCCTTGCGACACGCTTCTTTGAAAGCCATAGAACCAGCGATACGGAAGGCTGCTTCTGAGGAGTCCACATCATGGTACGACCCATCATAGACCGTCGCTTTGACATCCACCATCGGGTAGCCAGCGAGCACACCAGTGAGCATCGCCTCCTGAATTCCCTTGTCGATAGGCTTGATAAATTCCTGTGGAATAGCACCACCCTTCACTTCGTTCCCGAATTCATAGCCCTTGCCCACTTCGTTTGGTTCCACTCGGAGCCAACAGTGACCATACTGACCACGACCACCGGACTGCTTGATGTACTTACCTTCGGATTCAGCGGTACCACGGATCGTTTCACGATAGGCTACCTGCGGACGACCGACGTTCACTTCGACTTTGAATTCGCGGCGCATACGATCCACGAGGATATCGAGGTGGAGCTCACCCATACCAGACATGATGGTCTGACCGGTTTCTTCGTCAGTGTGCACACGGAACGTTGGGTCTTCTTCGAGCAGTTTCTTGAGTGCCATACCCATCTTCTCCTGGTCGGCCTTGGTCTTGGGTTCAACAGAGATATCGATCACCGGCTCTGGGAAGGTGATGGATTCGAGGATGACTGGACTCTCCAGGTCACAGAGCGTGTTCCCAGTAGTCGTCACTTTCATCCCAACGAGAGCACCGATGTCACCAGCTGAGAGCTCATCGATTTCTTCTCGGTGATTGGCGTGCATACGGAGGATGCGACCGATACGCTCCTTTTCATTCTTGGTGGAGTTGAGCACATAGGATCCGGCTTTGACGGTACCAGAGTATACCCGGAAGAATGTCAGCTGTCCGACGAAGGGGTCCGTCGCGATCTTGAAAGCGAGCGCCGAGAACTTCTCATCATCACGGGTCTCGCGGACAAGCGGAGCATCGGTCTTGGGATCGGTCCCAGTCACTGGAGGAATATCGATAGGTGATGGGAGGTAGTCAACGACAGCATCGAGCACGAGCTGGACACCCTTGTTCCTGAGGGCTGTCCCAGTCATAACTGGGTGGAGCTTCACCGCGATAGTAGCTTTACGGAGCGCGGCCTTGAGCTCTGGGACAGAAATCTCGGTACCAGAGAGGTACTTCTCAGTGAGCGCGTCGTCTGTCTCAGAAATTTTTTCTACCATCTTCTCGCGCCATTCCTTGGCTTTGTCGAGGTATTCGGCAGGGATTTCACCTTCGATCACCTTCTCTCCCATGTCTCCATCAAAGGTATAGGCCTTCATGGTCATGAGGTCGATGAGACCGTAGAAATCACCACGGAGCCCCATCGGGTACTGGATGGCGACGGCATGCGGTGTCAGACGATTCCAAATTGAGGAAAGTGCTTCCTCGAAGATAGCCCCCTCTTTGTCGATTTTGTTGATAAAACACATACGAGGCACCTCGTACTTTTCGGCCTGGCGCCACACCGTCTCAGACTGAGGCTCGACACCTTCCTTGCCGTCGAAGACGACGACACCACCATCGAGCACACGGAGTGAACGCTCTACCTCAACGGTAAAGTCCACGTGACCGGGAGTATCAATGATGTTGATGTGATGGCCCTTCCAAAAACACGTGGTGGCTGCTGAAGTAATCGTGATACCACGCTCCTGCTCCTGCTCCATCCAGTCCATGGTCGCCGTCCCTTCGTGTACCTCACCAATCTTGTGGGTGATACCGGTATAAAACAAAATACGCTCGGTCGTCGTCGTCTTGCCGGCGTCGATGTGAGCGATGATACCGATATTGCGATACTTATCGATGGGGGTCTTGCGAGCCATATATTTTAAAAAATTTTCAATTACCAACTTTCCACCCAAGGCCGGCCAGTCTTGGGCTGGCAATATTCCCTGGGGAGTTTTTACGCGAAGTGGGCAAAAGCCTTGTTGGCTTCGGCCATACGGTGAGTCTCGTCACGCTTCTTCATGGCAGAACCAATCTTGTTCGAGGCATCGAGGAGTTCATCAGCGAGCTTCTCAGCCATAGCCTTGCCCTTCTTGTTGCGACAGGCATCACGAATCCAGCGCATCGCGAGCACCTGGCGACGCTCACCAGAGACCGGGACTGGCACCTGGTAGTTCGCACCACCGACTCGACGACTCTTGAGCTGGAGGAGTGGGGAAACGTTCTTGATCGCTTGTTCAAAGGTATTAAGCCCACCCTTCTTGGTGCGCTCGTGGATGATATCAAAAGCATCGTAGATGATTTTCTCAGCCACGCTCTTCTTGCCATTCCACATGATCATACCGACGAAATGACCAACCAGCGGATTCTCATACATGGTATCCGGCTTCCACTCGCGGGCAAATTGTCGTTTTCTTCGTGGCATATATGTTTACAATAACCAATCATCAATAATCAAACGAGAAACTAGTCTTTCTTCTTGTCCTTCTTGGCACCGTACTTGGAGCGACTCTGCTTGCGAGCCACACCAGCAGCATCAAAGATACCCCGGACAATGTGATAACGCACACCTGGGAGATCCTTCACACGACCACCACGGATCATGACGATGGAGTGCTCCTGGAGGTTGTGTCCTTCACCAGGGATATAGGCGGTCACTTCCATGCCATTCGTGAGACGCACACGAGCGATCTTGCGGAGAGCAGAGTTCGGCTTCTTGGGAGTTGTGGTCGAAACCTTGATACAGACACCGCGCTTGAAAGGACTGTCATGAAACGTGTTGCGGTTCTTGACGGTGTTGATCGAATACGTCATGGCCGGAGACTTCGACTTCTTGGCCGAGGAGCTACGGGGACGTTTGATGAGCTGGTTGATCGTGGCCACAGGACTTGAAAAATTAGTTCGGTTAAACGAAAGGGTAATCGGTATAAAGACAAACAAAAAAGCGGTGCTTTTCCGTATGAGCCATACTACCCTACACTTCGGACTTGTGTCAAGGAGTACATGGATTATGACCGCGGCCACGCCTAGACCATGGCTAGACTGAGAAAGGCCTGGAGAACTGTCCCAATAAAGATGCTAATTGGCTTCTGAAAGAACAGTACCACAAAAATCATGATAAACAGGCCATACTGCTCCAAAAAGAGCATCGTCTGCTCCTTGATCCCAAAGAGCGCATACAAGATTTTTGACCCATCAAGCGGTGGTATCGGCAACAGATTGAAGCAACCGAGGACCACATTCCAAAAAATCACTATGAGCATGAGCCCAAAGAAAATACTCGAGACGGAGCCAGACAGTGCCGTGGCAAACAACTCAAACCGCTCAAGGAACCCCCCTTGTCCACTGATGACACCATAGAAGCGTCCCAGGATATCCTTTTTCATCAAAAACGACATGGGGAGGAGACTCGCTATCGTGGCTGCCACGAGAGCCATCACAAAGTTGGACGCTGGCCCTGCGAGCGCTACCCAGGTCGGTCCCCACTTTTGATTCCGCAGATTGTAGGGATTGTAGGGAACTGGCTTGGCCCATCCAATCAAGAATGGCGACTGCGTCAAAAAGAGGAGCCCCGGCAACAGAATCGAGCCAAAAGGATCAACATGCTTCGCCGGATTCAGATTGAGCCGGTCGGCATATTTGGCTGTCAGGTCACCGAGCCACAGGGCCATGACACCATGAGCGACCTCATGGATGATGACCGAGTAAATAAAAACAAAGAGGTAGAAACCGATGAGCACTATTTCCTGAGCCATTTTTTTAGCTTATAGCTTATCGCCGTTAGCAAGCCACCGCTCTTGCCAAGAAAGCCTCTCCATGATACTCTGATTTTTGTAACTGTTCAACCCGCCCACTTTCGTATTCGGGCAGGCAAGTCTAAGAAATATCCTATGAGTCGAACCTGTGATTTGACCGGTCGCGGAACCCGTACTGGCAATAAAATCAGCCACTCCAAGCGTCATAGCCGTCGCACCTTTGCGGTCAATATCCAGACCAAGCGGATCGGTGGCATGAAGCTCAAGCTCGCAGCCAAGACCCTCCGCACGCTCGCCAAGAGCACCGCGTAGTCAGTCAAAAGAAAACCTCCCCTGGGGAGGTTTTTTGTTGCGTAAAAATTCAAATCCCCAGAGCACAAGCGTGCGCCCTGGGGAAATGTCAGAAGTTTCATTGGGCCCGCTAGGGTACCCGCTGAAACAGATGTTTTGGTGCGGTAAGCACCTGGAGAGTGACTGGGCTATAGGCTACCACTTCGGCATAGCCATGTTCCCGACCGTCCTCGACCGGGAAAATAGCCACCGAGACGGCGCAGTCGGGATCGAAGCAAACAAGGGTACTTGCCGCCGATTCTACGTATTCGAGGACAATGAGCGGCTCCTCATCGACTCCGAACTGGGTGACGATGCCCTGCGGGACAC
>JACCDN010086014.1_pt1 | contig 35637 bp, 28 predicted proteins | sample 7441691 | NCBI WGS metagenome assembly JACCDN01 (sample SAMN15323439, study PRJNA562643) | freshwater metagenome | isolation source: river surface water | place: USA:Blue River Watershed | collected 2017-08-16
GCGCTACACACGTTGGCGGCCAGCATGGCCTCTTCAATCAACTTATGCGCATCGTTGCGCACACGTGGCACGATCTTGTCGATACGGCCACTTTCGTCACACACGATTTGGGTTTCGGTGGTTTCAAAATCTACTGCGCCGCGCACACGGCGCGCTTTCAGCAAGGCACCATAGACATCATGCAGGTTCAGCAAATCGTCGATGCGCTCTTTGCGCTTGGCCGCTTCGGGGCCACGCGTATTCGACAAAATGGCGGCCACTTCGGTGTACGTGAAGCGCGCATGGCTGAACATCACCGCGGGGTAGAACTGGTAGGCCTCGACCTCACCTGATGCGGTGATCAGCATGTCACACACCATGCACAGGCGCTCAACATCTGGGTTCAACGAACACAAACCATTCGAGAGCTTCTCGGGCAACATGGGAATCACGCGGCGCGGGAAATACACACTGGTTGCCCGGTCATACGCATCGACATCGATGGCGCTGCCGGTTTCCACATAGTTGCTCACATCGGCAATCGCCACCAGCAAACGCCAGCCTTTACCCTTGCCTACTTTGGCAGGTTCGCAATACACCGCATCGTCGAAGTCGCGGGCATCCTCGCCGTCAATCGTGACAAGGGGCACATCGGTCAAATCGACACGACCTTTTTTATCTTGGGACCGCACCTTGTCGGGCAGGCCACGCGCCATGGCCAAACAGGCTTCCGAAAACTCGTGTGGCACGCCATATTTGCGAACCGCAATTTCGATTTCCATGCCGGGGTCATCCACCTCCCCCAGCACTTCTTTGATGCGACCCACGGGTTGCCCATACAAACTCGGTGGTTCCGTCAGCTCGACCACCACCACTTGGCCGACCATGGCTTTGGCAGTTGCGCCTTTGTTGATCAAGACATCTTGACCGTAACGTTTGTCTTCAGGTGCCACCAACCACACGCCGCTCTCTTGCAGCAAGCGACCAATGATGGGCTGTTTGGATCGCTCCAAAATTTCAACCACGCGCCCTTCTGGACGCCCTTTGCGATCAAATCGCACCACGCGCGCTTTGACGCGATCGCGGTGCAACACCGCGCGCATTTCGTTGGGGGGCAAAAAGATGTCGGGCGCGCCGTCATCGCGTTGCACGAAACCATGACCATCGCGATGTCCCGCGACCGTGCCTTCAAACTCTTCCAGTAAGCCACTGGTGTGTGTGGAATTCTTGATACAATGCCTCTCTTTCCTGAAATGCCCAGGTGGCGGAATTGGTAGACGCACTAGTTTCAGGTACTAGCGAGTAACATCGTGGGGGTTCGAGTCCCTTCCTGGGCACCAATATAAGTTAAATAAAAGCCACCTTCTCGGTGGCTTTTGTTTTTTGTGAATTTATTTTTTCACTCAGTTTAAATAGGCAATGCGACAAGATCATGACCATCTGTCGCCACCACTTTCGCCTGCGTGAACTCGCCCACTTTCAGCACCTTGCTGAGCTTCTCGGGCGGCAAAAGCTTCACCACACCATCAATCTCAGGCGCATCGGCATAGCTGCGACCCACGCCGCCTTTGCGTCCACCCGCAGGTGCCGAATCCACCAACACTTGAATGGTCGAACCAATACGACGCTTCAGCTTGGCAATCGACACCTCTTCTGCCACGGCCATGAAACGGGCTTGGCGCTCTTCTCGCACCTCTTGCGGCAACATGCCTGGAATGTCATTGGCGGCTGCACCGTCTACAGGGCTGTAGGCAAAGCAACCTGCACGGTCAATCTCAGCTTCACGCACGAAGTTGAGCAAGTGCTCAAACTCTTCTTCTGTTTCGCCGGGAAAGCCTGCGATGAACGTGCTGCGAATCACAATTTGCGGACACAGTTCGCGCCAGCGCGCGATGCGCTCCAAGTTTTTTTCGCCACTGGCTGGGCGCTTCATGCGCTTCAACACATCGGGATGGCTGTGCTGAAACGGCACATCCAAATACGGCAGCACATGACCGGTAGCCATCAATGGGATGATGTCATCCACGCTTGGGTATGGGTACACATAGTGCAAACGTACCCAAGCCCCATAGGTTTGGGCCAACTTGGCTAGCGCTTGTGCCAGCTCTAAGGTTCGGGTTTTGATGGGTTGGCCATCATAAAAACCGGTGACGTATTTCACATCCACGCCATAGGCCGACGTGTCTTGGCTGATGACCAACAACTCTTTCACACCACCCTCAAACAGCGCACGTGCTTCTTTGAGCACATCACCAATCGGGCGACTCACCAAATCACCGCGCATCGACGGAATGATGCAAAACGTGCAGCGGTGGTTACAGCCTTCGCTGATTTTCAAATACGCATAGTGTTTAGGCGTGAGCTTCACACCCGCTTCACCAAAGCTGTTGGGCACCAAATCGATGAATGGGTCGTGTGGCTTAGGCAAATGGGCATGCACCGCATCCATCACCTCTTGGGTGGCATGCGGACCTGTCACCGCCAAGACGCTGGGGTGCATTTCCATCACCAAATTGGCACCACCTTCGGCTTGGCGTGCACCCAAACAGCCTGTCACGATGACCTTCCCATTTTCGGCCAAGGCCTCACCGATCGTGTCTAAGCTTTCTTTCACGGCATCGTCAATGAAACCGCAAGTGTTGACGATGACCAAGTCAGCGCCAGCGAATGTTTTAGAGGTTTGATAGCCCTCAGCGCTGAGTTGCGTCAGGATCAATTCGGAGTCCGTCAGAGCCTTGGGACACCCCAAACTCACAAACCCTACTTTTGGTGTCGTTACTTCTGTCATTTACGTTTCAACCCCATGACATCCATCATGTGTTCAGTTTGTTTTTGCAATTGCTCAGCGTAGCTGCTCATCAAGTTTGGCACGAGCGGCAACTGCGGCACGTTGTCCATGAACGTTTGCACGTTCTTCTCAAGGTAAGACCCCATAAAGCCTTGCATCGAATGTCCGTAAAAGCGAATGATGTTGGCCAAGACTTGCTCTGTCAGGATCGGCGCACCTTCAGACTCGTGCTCCAAAATGATTTGCAACAAAATGCTGCGCGTCAAATCGTCTCCAGACTTAGCATCCACAACTCTAAACGGTGTGTGTTGCATCACCAACTGCTTGATATCAGACAACGCCACATAGCTCGATGACGCGGTGTCATACAAGCGGCGATTGGGATACTTCTTGATCACGCGGTCTTGCGTGTCATCTGAATCGGTAGATTTTTTGCTGCTCATGTAAGTCAGCTCCCGTTGAAAGAGAAAAGCCCAGAACTGCTCAAACAGTGCCGGGCTTGACGGGGAACAGATGGTAGGCGCGATTGGAATCGAACCAACGACCCCCACCATGTCAAGGTGGTGCTCTAACCAACTGAGCTACGCGCCTACGTTGTTCGAAGCTGAAAGTATAGCAGACTTCAACGGCGTTTGGCCATGCGCACGCCCTGTACCTCTTTGACCAGGCCCAGCACCTTTTGCAAACGACGTGAATCACCCACCTCAACGGTAAAAGTCATCCATGCCAAATCTTTGACCGATTGTGTTTGCACGCCAATCACGTTCATCTTCTCTTTCGCGAACACCTCCGAGATGTCGCGCAACAAACCTTGACGATCGATAGCCTCAATATTCACGTCAACTGGGTACACCAATGCCTGCGCGGATGCAGATTGCCCCCAATCCACATCAATCACACGGTCCGCACTGCGTAGTGCCATTTGTTTGAAATTACCGCAATCGGCTCGATGGATGCTGACCCCTTTACCCCGTGTCACAAACCCACGGATCTCATCGGGTGGCGCAGGCTTGCAGCATTTGCTGAGCTGCGTCAGCAACGAATCAATGCCAACGACCAGCACACCACTTTTAGACGCTTTGTCGTTCGGCTTCGCCTTACGTAGCCGTACATAGTCATCGGCCACCATCACGGTAGCTGGTGGATTGAGCAATGTCTCAATGTTGCGCAAAGAAAACTCATCTTTGCCAACCACCTCAAACAAAGCCTCCGCCGACTTGAACCCTAGCTGGGTGGCCAAGTCATCCAGTTTCATCGCCGTTTTACCTTCACGCTGCAGAAGTTTTTCAACGGCATCACGCCCTTTGGCCACGGTCTCTTGCAAAGCTTGGGCATTGAACCAAGCACGCACCTTAGATCGCGCACGCGAACTGGCTAAAAATCCCAACTCAAGATTTAACCAGTCCCGCGAAGGCCCGCCCTCTTTGATCGCGGTAATTTCTACCGTTTGGCCATTTTTCAACTGCGTATTAAGCGGCACCATCGCGCCATCCACACGTGCGCCACGACAACGATGTCCAAGATTCGTGTGCAAGGTGTATGCAAAGTCAATCGGCGTGCCCCCTTGAGGCAATTCAACCACCGCAGCGTCTGGTGTGAGCACATAAATGCGGTCACTCAATGCATCGGTCGTGGCTTGGCTTTGTGCATCGGCAGCCAACTCGCGTTCCCACGCCAGCAACTGACGCAGCACAGCAATCTTGGCATCGTAGTCACCAGAAGCACTGACACCCGCATACCCCTTTGCCCCCGCCTCTTTGTAAGCCCAGTGCGCCGCCACACCATGCTCGGCGTGGTCATGCATCTCTTGCGTGCGAATTTGAATTTCAATCGGTCGCCCATCTTCATCACGAACAACGGTATGCAGCGACTGGTAACCGTTTGATTTGGGCTTGGCAATGTAGTCGTCAAACTCTGAGTGAATGGGAGAAAACTTGGTATGCACCAAGCTCAATGCCGCATAGCAATCAGGCACCGAAGGCACCACCACGCGTAAGGCACGGACATCGAACACACGTGAAAAGTCCAACGACTTGCCGCGCATTTTTTTCACAATGCTGTAGATATGCTTAGGACGACCTGCCACTTGGGCCGTAACGCCCTGTTCCTTGAGTTCAGCCGCTAAGCTTTCACGCAATTGCGCCATGTAGTTTTCGCGTTCGACACGTTTTTCATCTAACAGCTTGGCGATTTCACGGTAGGTTTCTGGCTCAAGAAAACGAAACGATAAATCTTCCATTTCCCATTTGATTTGCCAAATGCCCAAGCGATTAGCCAACGGGGCAAAGACATGCAACGACTCATACGCCAAGCTATGTGGTACAGGTAATTTGGTCGCGGCGTAGTAGCGCAAAGTTTGCAAACGCGAGGCCAAGCGCAGCAGCACCACGCGTAAGTCACGCGAAAACGCCAGCAACATTTTGCGAACGTTTTCAGTTTGCATGGCCACCACTTGAGTCTGTGCAGCCACCGCACGCGCTTGGCGCTGCACGCGAATCAATCGCGTGGTTTCCAAAGCCAACTCTGCATAACTCGGGCCAAAGGCCTTGGCGATGACCTCTTCTGGCTTTTGCAAATGCTCTGCAGCGTAAACCAAGTAACACGCAGCTTGCATGGCTTCAGAGCCCCCAATTTGCTGCAAGATGGTCGCCGTGGCATCGGCATGCGACAGCGAATCTTCCCCCGTATCGAGCATTGCGCCGATCAACAAAGGTTGGGCAAAAGCACGCGCCCTTGTCAGAGCCTCAGGCTGATCTGGCAAATCTTGCAACGAGGCACTCAAGATCGAGGCGCGCTGTGTTTCTCCGTTATGTTTCATGTAAGCCGCTGAACCGCATAATGTCTGTCTAATTTTCTCATCGTAATGCATGGAGTTTGAAATGTCAGAACGCACTCTCATCGGTAAAACAGCTTTGGTCACTGGCTCCACCAGCGGCATCGGTTTGGGCATCGCCAAAGCTTTGGCTCGCCAAGGCGCCAATATCCTCCTCAATGGCTTTGGTGACGCCGAAGGTCCGAAAGCTGAAGTGGCAGCGTTGGGCGTAAAAGTCAGCTACCACGGCGCAGATATGAGCAAGGCATCCGACATCGAAGCCATGATGCAATTTGCGACGGACACTTTCGGTGGTGTGGACATCTTGGTCAACAACGCGGGCATTCAACACGTCGCGTCTGTCGAGGACTTTCCCGTCGAACGTTGGGATGCCATCATCGCCATCAACCTCAGCAGTGCCTTTCATACCTCACGTTTAGCCTTGCCATACATGAAACAAAAAAACTGGGGGCGCATCATCAACGTGGCCTCGATTCACGGACTGGTGGGGTCGGTACAAAAGTCAGCCTATGTTGCAGCCAAGCACGGCATTGTCGGTTTGACCAAAGTTACCGCGCTTGAAAATGCCACCACAGGTGTGACCTGTAACGCGATTTGCCCAGGCTGGGTGCTCACCCCATTGGTTCAAAAGCAAGTCGATGCCAAAGCCGCTGCCTTGGGACTATCAAACGAAGATGCCACGAAGCTTTTGCTGGGGGAAAAAGAGCCTTCCATGCAATTCACCACCCCTGAAGAGCTAGGCGAGCTGGCTGTTTTCTTCTGTTCGGCTGCTGGCAACAATGTGCGTGGCGTCGCGTGGAACATGGACGGAGGTTGGACAGCGCAATAACAAGAAGGCTGACAGATTCACCTTGATTTTTAAAACTTATTAATTATTTGTAAGAATTTTTTTACCTATAATTAAAACATCAAGGTTAAATCTGACTTACCTTCTAGGTATGACACAAATCTACCCAAAAGAAACTAGCCAATTTGCAGACCGTTTCCGCGCAGCGCTCAAAGATGCAGGCGTTCGAGTTTCGGCAACGGTCGTCGCAAATGAATTCAATTTGCGGTACTGGGGTGAAGGGATTTCTTCCCATGCCGCACGCAACTGGTTGATGGGCGTGTCGATACCCAAGCAGGACAAATTATTAGTCTTGTCGAAGTGGCTCAAAATTTCTCCAGAAGGTTTGCTTTTCGGTACACCACCACCACGCCCCGCGGATGAAAGCTCAAAGGACGAACGTATCAACTTAGTCGATCAGCAGCTGATTTCTCGTTACTTCTCTTTGCAGCCCGAACACCGACGTGTGGTTCGAGAAGTCGTAGAAGGTCTGGCCGCTTTGAACCCCAAACCTTCAAACAATCAGTAAATCAACGCAACCGCACGCGCTTCCATGCTTAGGCCCTGTCCCACAGGGCCTATTTTTTCGGCTGTCTTCGCCTTCACATTCACGCGCGACACCTCCACACCAAGCGCCAGCGCAATGCGTTGACACATCGCGGGCATATGCGCAGCCAGCTTCGGCGCTTGTGCAATCACCGTGCTGTCGATGTTGCCAATTTCAAAACCTGCGGCGCGCACCAACTCTGCCGTCTTTTGCAACAACACCCAAGAGTCTGCACCTTTGTAGGCAGCATCGGTATCTGAAAAATGCCGACCAATATCACCCAACGCAGCAGCGCCAAGCAAAGCATCCGTGATCGCATGTAGCAGGACATCTGCATCGGAATGCCCTAACAAACCGTGCGTGTGCTCAATGCGAACACCCCCCAGCATCAGCGGTCGACCTTCCACTAACGCGTGCACATCCCATCCTTCACCAATACGAAATGCAGGTACGGTCATCGTGTGTTCTTTCTCTCAGGCGTCATTGACGTGAATTCAAAATGGCAGCAGCCAAGGCAAAGTCTTCGGGGTAAGTCACTTTGAAGTTTTGGGCGTTACCGGGTACCAGCAAAGGATGCAGTCCCACCGCCTCCATCGCACTGGCTTCATCCGTCACAGCGGACCCCACCTGTTCTAAAGCCTTGCGCAAAACGCCAATGCGAAACATTTGCGGTGTTTGCGCTAACCATTTGTCTGCACGATCCACGGTTTGATCGACTCGGCCATTCATTTCCACCTTGAGCGTGTCGGCCAATTTGTGTGCCAGCAAACCGCCCACCCCATCGTTTTGACAAGCATCGATCAAAGCATTGATTTGCTCAGATGTCACCAAGCAACGTGCAGCGTCATGGACCAAGACCCAATCGGCCTCATGTGCGCCCTGCTTCACCAGTTCACGCAACCCCGCCAACACGCTATCAGCACGCGTCGCTCCACCTGTGCGCGATGTTTCAAACAACGGTTGCGGATGCGCTGCCAACACGCCTGCCATGTGCACATCATCGGGGGCTAACACCAGCACACCTTTGGCCATACGCGGCACAGCGGCAAAAGCTTTGAGCGTGTGCACCACCATGGGTAGACCTGCAATGTCTTGGTATTGCTTGGGCGTCACCGTGCCCGCGCGACTGCCAAAACCTGCGCAGGGAATAACTGCAAAAAAACGAATAGGGTTGTGGGTGTGTAGGGACATTGAATAGGTTTGAGCTTTGACAAATAGAAAGCTCAGCCCCCATTCTAAAATCATGCCAATGCATCTGCCCTCTTTGAGTCCCGGCAAACGATTTGCCATGCCCCGCCCTGTCGGTTCTGCGGACGCATTGCTGCTCGCACAACTCGGCGCGCGCGAAAAAACCAAACAACAACGTGTCGCCATCATCACCGCCGATGCGGTGGATGCCCAACGCCTGCAAGACGAAATGGCGTTCTTCGCGCCCGACTTGCGCTGCGTGCTCTTCCCTGACTGGGAAACGCTGCCCTACGACAGCTTCTCGCCCCACCAAGACCTCATCAGCGAGCGCTTGGCCACACTGTGGCGCATTTCGCAGGGCGAAGCCGATGTGGTGCTCATCCCAGCCACCACGGCGCTCTACCGCTTAGCCCCTCCAGCCTTCCTAGCGGGGTACACCTTTCACTTCAAGGTCAAGCAAGCACTGGATGAAGCCAAGCTCAAATCACAGCTTACCCTCGCGGGCTACACGCATGTCACGCAAGTGGTCAGCCCCGGCGAATACGCGGTGCGCGGTGGTTTGATTGACCTCTTTCCCATGGGCTCGCTGGTGCCCTACCGCGTAGATTTGTTTGACAACGAAATCGACTCCATCCGCACCTTCGACCCCGACAGCCAACGCAGCCTCTACCCCGTCCCAGAAGTGCGCTTGCTGCCGGGCCGTGAATTTCCGATGGACGATGCCGCGCGCGCGCTGTTCCGAAACCGTTGGCGCGAGATGCTCGATGGCGATCCGACCAAAAGCCGCATCTACAAAGACATAGGCAACGGCGTGGCCACCGCCGGCATTGAGTACTACTTGCCCTTGTTCTTCGAAGAAACCGCCACGGTGTTTGACTACCTCGGCACCTCGGCCACCGTGGTGTTGCACGGTGATTTAGAGCCCGTGTTCCAACGTTTTTGGCAGGACACACAAGACCGCTATCGTCTCGTGCAAGGTGACCCCGAGCGCCCTGCACTGCCACCCGCCAACTTGTTTTTAAGCGCCGAACAGTTTTACGCCTCGGCCAACAGCTACGCGCAGTTTGCGTTACGTCCGCACGTGACCGATGTCATTGACAACACGTTTGCCCAAACCCTGCCTGACCTCACCGTCGTACGCGGCGCGGCCGACCCGCTGCAAAAGCTGCAAGCTCACGCAGGCAAAACTGCCAACCGCTTGCTCATCTTGGCCGAGAGCGATGGCCGACGTGAAAGCTTGCTTGACTTCTTGCGCTCCTCCAACGTGAGCCCGCCTGCGTTTGATTCGCTGGCCGAATTCCAGGCCAGCAGCGAGCAAATCGGCATCGCCACAGCCGCGCTGCAAGTCGGCTTTAGCTGGACCGAAGCTGGCTTAGACCTTATCACCGAGACCGAATTGTTTGCTGTGGGTGCCACCACACGCCGCCGCAAAAAACAAGAACAAGTCAGCGATGTTGAAGCGCTCATCAAAGACTTGTCCGAGCTCAACCTAGGTGACCCCGTGGTGCACAACGCTCATGGCATTGGCCGCTACCGTGGCCTCATCAACATGGACTTGGGCGAAAAGAACGCCGACGGGTCACCGGCCTTGCAAGAGTTCTTGCACCTCGAATATGCTGACAACGCCGTACTCTATGTGCCTGTGAGCCAGCTACACCTGATTGGCCGCTACACCGGCGTGAGTGCCGACGAAGCACCACTGCACAAACTCGGCTCAGCCCAGTGGGACAAAGCCAAACGCCGCGCTGCCGAGCAAGTGCGTGATGCCGCGGCAGAGCTACTAAACATCTACGCGCGACGCGCTGCACGACAAGGCCACCCCTTCCGCTATTCGCCGCAAGACTACGAAACCTTCGCCAACGACTTCGGCTTTGAAGAAACCGCCGACCAACGCGCGGCCATCCACGCTGTCATGCAAGACATGATCAGCCCACGCCCCATGGACCGATTGGTGTGCGGCGATGTGGGCTTTGGCAAAACCGAGGTGGCACTACGCGCTGCGTTTGTAGCCGTGACCGGCGGCAAGCAAGTGGCCTTCTTGGCACCCACCACCTTGTTGGCCGAACAGCACTACCAAACCTTGGTGGACCGCTTTAGCAAATGGCCCATCAAGATTGCCGAGATGAGCCGCTTTCGCTCGACCAAAGAAATCAACACCGCCGTCAAAGGCGTGGAAGAAGGCACGGTGGATATCGTGGTGGGCACACACAAGCTGCTCAGCGAATCGGTCAAGTTCAAAGACCTCGGTCTCTTAATCATCGACGAAGAACACCGCTTTGGTGTGCGCCACAAAGAAGCCATGAAAGCCTTGCGTGCCGAAGTAGATGTACTCACGCTCACGGCCACCCCCATCCCGCGCACGCTGGGCATGGCATTGGAAGGCCTGCGCGACTTAAGCGTTATTGCCACAGCTCCCCAACGCCGCCTCGCCATCAAAACCTTTGTGCGCAACGAAGGCAATGGCGTGATTCGTGAAGCCGTGCTGCGTGAACTCAAACGTGGGGGCCAGTGCTATTTCTTGCACAACGATGTGGCCACCATCGAAAACCGCCGCGCTCAGCTGGAAGAACTGCTGCCCGAAGCACGCATCGCCGTGGCACATGGCCAAATGCCAGAGCGCGAACTCGAACGTGTCATGCGCGACTTCGTGGCCCAACGCTACAACATGCTGCTGTGCTCCACCATCATCGAGACTGGTATTGATGTGCCCAGCGCCAACACCATCATCATGAGCCGCGCCGACAAATTTGGTTTGGCTCAGCTGCATCAGTTGCGTGGCCGTGTGGGCCGCAGCCACCACCAAGCCTACGCCTACCTCATGGTGCCCGACACACAGGGCCTGACCAAACAAGCCTCGCAACGCTTGGACGCCATTCAACAAATGGAAGAGCTCGGTTCCGGCTTTTACCTCGCCATGCACGACCTCGAAATTCGCGGTGCAGGCGAAGTGCTGGGCGAAAGCCAAAGCGGCAATATGCTCGAAGTGGGTTTTCAGCTCTACAACGAAATGTTGTCAGAAGCTGTGCGCGCTTTGAAGAACGGCGAAGAGCCAGATTTGCTCAGCCCCTTAAGCGCCACCACCGAAATCAATCTGCACGCCCCCGCCCTGCTGCCCGACGACTACTGTGGCGATGTGCACTTGCGTTTGTCGTTTTACAAGAAATTAGCCACGGCCAAAACGGGCGACCAAATTGACGCGCTGCTCGAAGAAATCGTGGACCGCTTTGGCAAACTGCCCGCACAAGCCCAAACCCTCATCGACGTGCATCGCTTGCGTGTGCAAGCGCGTAGCTATGGTGTGACCAAAGTGGATGCAGCACCGGGCGTGACGCACATCAGCTTCAAACCCAACCCACCGTTTGACGCCATGCGCATCATCGAATTGGTGCAAAAAAACAAGCACATCAAGCTGGCTGGCAACGACCGCCTGCGCATCGAACGCGAATTGCCAGAGCCCACCGCCCGTGCGCAAATGGTGCGTGATGTGTTGCGCTCGCTGGGTACCCCCATCACACCGGCTAACAAAGCGGCTGAGGCCCAGCCATAACCATGGACTTTGAAATCGCCGTCATCTTGGCGTGCTTGATCGCCTCGCTCTGGCTCAAGCCTTGGCGCATGTTGATAGGCACCGAGTTGCTCACGCCGTTGCTCGCCACTTTGGTGTTGCTGCCGTGGTTATGGGCACTGCCCAGCTTGCACCACATGCCGCTGCAACTGCATTGGTCAGGTGCGCCCTTGGTCACACTCATGCTCGGGTGGCCCTTGGCCGTCTTGGCTCTCATCGGCGTGGGCATTATCACCACGTTGATCTCCACCACATCGGTCGAAACCGCTGCCGCCCTCATCGTGTGGCAAGGCTTGTTGCCAGCCACCTTTGTACTGCTGCTCGGCGCGGCGTTGCGCCGCTGGGTATCGCACCATCCGTTTGTCTATGTGTTGGGACGAGGCTTTTTAGGCTCGGTGCTGTGCATCTTTGCCGCCAGCTTATTGGCCCAATGGACAGGCCACGAATTGCCCAACGTTGGCACGGGCTTATCCCTCATCGGTTTTTGGCTCATGGCTTGGGGCGATGCCTTCGTCACCGGCATGATGTGCGCCATCTTTGTCGCGTTCAAGCCGCATTGGCTGGCGACTTGGTCGGATCAGATGTATTTGAAAAATTAACCGCTTGTAACCAATTTCCTCTGGCGGGAAACGCTCAAACCAACGATTTCGCGAATTGCGTTTTCAATCACTACCTCTTCATTACTGCCCGTCGTTGAAAGCCGCACCAGACGTAAATTAATACATTTAAAAACAGCATTTTTCACTTTATCTCGCTCTGATTGAATCGTCCCTGGCCGGTGAAATGCCCACCCATCAATTTCAATCCCTAGGAATGGCAACTTGCCAATCGTGTCGTAAATCAGTAAATCAACATGTGCCCAAGGATGGCGAGCGAATTCCCGCTCTCGTTCATTTAACTTGGATGCATCACCAATCAGCCATGCAAGCGGAGCGTGTCTCATACAAGAAAGACTCATTTTTGAAAAATCTGGTTTTGCCAAAACCTTTTTAACAACGGCTTCAGCAAGACTCTCGGACTCCCACTGAGATGTACGGCCGTGTTCATCCAAAAACTGTTTACGAACCTCAGCGTAATCTTTATAAAGCAAATCAAATACTGAGCGAACTTCAGAATGTTTGATCAACTGATTTTGATAACGAATATAGCGAACAAGATCACCAAAATTTGTATCAAAGTTATCGCGTTCGTTCGACATGATGACTGTGAAGCTTCTTTGCGCTCTAGACACTGCAACGTTCAACATTTGCGGATCATCGACAAACTCACCAATTTCATTGTCCACTGTAGACATGATGATCGCTTGTTTCTCTCGACCTTGAAAACCATGCACCGTATCGACCTCAACTCCAGAACCTAAGGTTTGTTTGAGCATAGCCACTTGATCTCGATATGGCGCGATAACACCGATATCAGTCACTCCTTTTCGATGCAAATCTGGCTGTATTTCTTGCTGAATAACTTCTGCCTGTCGTTGATTGATGCGCCCACGTGCATGGTTGGCTAATGGAGTAAAAACCACCTGCATCACATCCGATTCACCCTCGTCTTTTGTCATGACAATGAGTTGGTCGTCATAAAACTTCTGATTAAAAAATCCAGCGATCTTCGGATGACAACGGTAATGCTCTTTAAGCAAAACGTTCGGGGCCTGAGGCCATAGGGATTTCGCAGAAGAAAGTAAGCTTTGATTTGCGTAATTCCATGCTTGACAACTCAAGCCATACTTATTCCAAACATCCAAAGTTCGTTGTTTTATGTTGGAAGAAATGACATTTGGCAGCTGTTTCTCATCACCAACGATGACCGCACGTTTCGCACATGACAAAGCAATAACTCCAGTTGCAACATCAACCTGCGATGACTCATCAAGAATGATGAGGTCATAGAGGCAATCTGGTGACAATGAAGTTTTGATCGAATGTGTTGTACTGAATACAACAGGATATTCTTTTAAAAAAGAATCGTACTTAGACCACAGTTCTCGACTAGTAAATTTTGGTCGTTCCGTTTGATGACGAAACCTCTGAGCAACGTTTTCCCTCAACAACTTCCATGACATTTCTTGAACTTGTTGCTGCACAGTTAGAAAGTTGTTCTCATTCAGTACGCTCTCTACTTTTGATAATTGCTCCTGCAAATCCGACAAATACGCTTGGTAATAAAGACTGCGCAGAACCATCGCACCTTCATTGGAAAGTTGACGTCGCCTCTTGCGCCCCCATATTCCGTAGATAAAAATTTCTTTTAGTAAATGAAAGAAATTTATTTTTACACTCTCGTCGGTTTCCTCGACCTCGACAAGCAACTTCAATAAGTCATCTGCTGACAATTCCTGGGATAAGCTGTAAGCAACTTCAGAGGGCTTTGTGTCATGCAATCTTTTATGAAGCTCAAACTCTGTTTGAGTTTGAGAAATCTTCCCAACAAGCATCGCACGCTCATTGTTGGCCTTAATCAGGCTATCCAGAGAAATTGTCAGTAACTTAAGACGTGCCTCAATCTGAGAGAGACTCCCCCCTTCCTCAATTGGTTGGTAAATCCAGTCTGGATATGCACTTTGCCGCTCAATAAAATTTTCTTTATTTGCTCTTCGTCCGAGGGGAGCTAACAAAAAACCTAATCCATGCTTCTCAAGCTTGTCTGCAACATTTTGAGTCGCCGCATTGTTGTTCGAAACAATCGCCACTGTTTGACCAAAACGAATTGCATTTGCAACCACATTAAGAATGGTTTGCGTTTTACCTGTACCTGGCGGCCCTTGAACAAGAACAACCTGTGATTGAAATACTTTCTCAACAGCAGTTTTTTGACTGACATTCGTACCGAACGGATAAATCAGTACTTCAGGTGCCTCTAAAGGCTTTAATGCAGCATCAGGCGTCAAATATGTAGCGAGAACGCTGGCATCAGAAACTCGTGATAAAAAATCAAACTGTTTGGTTAAGAGAGATTCATCTTCATTACTCTGAACACCAACCAATTCCGTAATTGAGCGAAAGTAGTCTAAAGCAGTCTTGCAAGCTGGATCAACTGAAATATTGCGTTCAACATTGACATCTGAAACGCTATACGGTCTGCGTTTTCCTTGAGATGTCACAAGGTAAAAATCAGCATATTTAGCAATACAGTCAACGCCCAGAAGAACCTTCCCTCTAACGCGCAGTTGAACTTCGGCTGGATTGTGAATCGTAATGGGCTCGTACAACTGACGTACTCGCTCTTGAGAATACGGAAAAAGCTTCTCTGGATTACTCTTGAACCGAATGTGAATACGAACACCATTCGAAGCAACAACGCACTCAAGAATTTCGTCCGTCTTATCTTCCCAAACACCTTCTTTACTGAGAACAAGCACGACCTTTTTATCATTCATCGCACATTCTCCACTCATGGAAAGAGTACGGCGAAAAACAAATGTTCATGAATATTTTCCTGAGTTTGGTTCTAACAGCAGTAAACGCATATGCAATATATGTATGTAAAAATTATCACCTTATTTCATTCAAGAACTACCAAATTACCCATCATTAGGTACCCCGATAATCCCATCCCATGACTTCTACGACCGAATTTGCCCCTGGCCTTGTGGCTCAAGGCTTTGCTGCCCCCTTGTCTTTGTCTGCGTTCAAGCTGATCGCGTTTGACATGGACTCCACGCTCATCAACATCGAGTGCATTGACGAGATTGCCGATGCCGCAGGCCGCAAGGCCGAGGTGGCGGCCATCACCGAAGCCGCGATGCGCGGTGAAATCACCGACTTCAAAGACAGCTTGCGCCGCCGCGTCGCGCTGCTCAAAGGTGTGCCCGAGTCTGCGCTGCACGAGGTGTTTGAACAACGCTTGCGCTTGAACCCCGGTGCCAAAAACTTGGTAGACACCTGCAAAGCCCACGGCATGAAAGTGCTGTTGGTCAGCGGTGGCTTTACCTTCTTCGCTGACCGCGTGTGCGAGATGCTGAACATCGACTTTGCGCGCAGCAACGTGCTGGCGATTGACAACGGCCACCTCACCGGCGATGTGGTCACGCAAGCCTGGGGCGATATTTGCGACGGCGCGGAAAAGCGCAAGATGCTGCTGCACATCTGCCAGCAAATGGGCATCAGCCCCAAAGAAGCCATTGCCATGGGCGATGGCGCGAACGATTTGCTGATGATGGGCGAAGCGGGCCTGTCGGTGGCCTACCACGCCAAGCCCAAAGTGCGCGAACAAGCGATGGTAGCCATCAACGACGGTGGCTTAGACCGTTTGTTGGAAGTGGTGAAACCTTAAACCACCCGCGTGTGCCTTCACGGCACACGCATTCGCATTCCCATTCGAATTAGCGCAGCGCGTTGTAAATCGTCTGCGCCAATTCTTCTGAAATGCCTTCCACGGTGCACAGGTCTTGCACGCTGGCATCGGCCACACCGCGTGCGCCGCCAAAGCGTTGCAGCAACTTGGCGCGTTTCTTGGGGCCAATACCCGGAATGTCTTCGAGCTTGCTGCCCCCCACACGCACCTTGGCACGCGCAGCGCGCATGCCGGTGATGGCAAAGCGGTGCGCCTCGTCACGGATTTGCGCCACCAGCATGAGCGCCGCCGAGTCTTTGCCGAGGTACACCTTCTCGCGGCCATCGGCAAACACCAACTCTTCTAGGCCCACTTTGCGGCCCTCGCCTTTTTCCACGCCCACCAAGCGCGACAGGTCTAAGCCCAGCGACTCAAACACCTCACGCGCCATGCTCACTTGACCTTTACCGCCGTCAATGAGCACCAAATCGGGCAGCTTTCCTTCGCCTGCACGCACGGCCTCGGCCAACTTGCTGTAGCGGCGCATGAGCACTTGACGCATGGCTGCGTAGTCGTCACCGCCGGTGATGCCGTCGATGTTGTAACGCCGATATTCGGCGCTTTGCATTTTGTGGTGGTGGTACACCACGCACGAGGCCTGCGTGGCTTCGCCTGCGGTGTGTGAAATGTCAAAGCATTCCACGCGCAGTTGCTCTAAGTCATCCACCGCCATGTCCAGCGCTTCGGCCAGCGCACGGGTGCGGGCTTGTTGCGAACCTTCTTCGGCCAGCAAGCGGGCCAGCTGGATGTCGGCGTTTTGTTGTGCCATTTCCAGCCACACGCGACGCTGCTCGCGCGGCTGGTGTACGGCGTTGATGCGCACGCCTGTTTGCTCGGTCAAGGCTTCGACCAACATCTTGTCTACCGCGTGGCTGATGATGAGCGTGGGCGGGACAGGCACTTCGAGGTAGTGCTGACTGATGAAAGCCTCCAGCACATCGGCGGGTTCGTCTTGGTCCACATGCACTGGGAAATAAGGCCGATCGCCCAAGTGGCGGCCGCCGCGCACCATGGCCAAGTTCACACACGCTTTGCCGCCTTGCACCTTGACGGCCAAGATGTCCACATCTTGGTCGCCCACGGTGTCCACCGCTTGCTGATGCAGCACTTTGGAGAGTGCGCTCATTTGGTTGCGCAATTCGGCGGCTTGTTCAAACTCCAACTTGTCGGAATGCGCCATCATGCGCGCCTCAATGGCTGCCATGACTTCTTGCGTTTCGCCTTTGAGCATGCGCATGGCGCTGTCCACATCGCGCTGGTAATCGGGGGCCGAAATTTGCCCCACACACGGGCCTGAGCAGCGTTTGATTTGAAACAGCAAACACGGGCGCGTGCGGTTGTTGAACACCGTGTCTTCACACGTGCGCAAGCGAAACACTTTTTGCAACAACTGAATCGCTTCGCGCACCGCCCACACGCTGGGGTATGGGCCAAAGTAGTGGTGGCGTTTGTCCACCGCGCCGCGGTAGTACACGATGCGCGACACCTGCGCCGCCGATGGATGGCCCGAGCTTTGCACCGCTGCGTTGCTGTTGGCGTGGGTCACCTTCAAATACGGGTAGCTCTTGTCGTCCCGAAACAAGATGTTGTATTTGGGCTTGAGCGTTTTGATGAGGTTGTTTTCCAGCAGCAGCGCCTCGGCCTCAGAGCGCACCACCGTTGTTTCCATGCGCGCAATCTTGCTCACCATATGGCCAATGCGTGTGCCGCCATGGTCTTTTTGGAAATAGCTCGACACCCGCTTCTTCAGGCTGATGGCCTTGCCCACATAGAGCACTTGCTCTTGCGCATCGAAATAGCGGTACACGCCGGGCAGCGTGGGCAAGCTCGCCACTTGCGCCAACAACTCGGGCGCATGGCGTACCGACTCAGTGGTCTTGTTGGGCTTGGCTTTGCTGGGCTCTTCGGCAGCAGGTTCTTTTTCGGGCGTGGTGTCTTGGGACATGCGTGTATTGTGGACAATCTCAGGCGTGAATTTATCTTTTGACATTTTTTGTCGCGTCATCGACAACCACGGCGACTTAGGCGTGTGTTGGCGACTGAGCACCGACCTCGCACAACGTGGCCACCGCGTTCGCCTGTGGGTAGACGACGCTTCAGCATTGGCATGGATGGCCCCGCAAGGCCATACAGGTGTAGAGGTGCGCGCATGGCCCACAGAGGCTGAGCTGCAAGCCTTGTCAAACAACGCCACCTTCCACATCGCCGATGTGGTGATCGAAGCCTTTGGGTGCGAACTCCCCGAAGCGTTTCAAGCGCTCATGGTGTGCGACACACCACCGGTGTGGATCAACCTCGAATACCTGAGCGCCGAAAGTTATGTGGCCCGCTCACACGGTTTGGCCTCGCCCGTCATGAGCGGCCCCGCCAAAGGTTGTACCAAGTGGTTTTTCTTTCCGGGTTTCACGCCTGACACCGGTGGCTTGTTGCGTGGGCACGATTTACTGAGGCAATCCCAGTTTGACCGCGCCGCATGGCTAAACACCCTGCCGATCGATACACCCATCGCAGAAGACGAGCAGTGCATCAGCCTGTTTTGCTACGAGCCCGCATCCATGCCCCAGTTGCTAAAGCAACTCAGCCAAGCCAAGGAACCCACCCGATTGTTGGTGGCGCAAGGTCGCCCTAGCGCTGCCGTGGCAGCCGCCACGCAAGCCCTGCACATGCCCAGCAGTGGCGCAGGCGCGTTGCACATCAGCCAACTCCCCTACTTCAGCCAAACCGAGTTTGACCACCTACTGTGGGCCTGCGACTTCAACTGTGTGCGCGGCGAGGACTCACTGGTACGCGCCCTGTGGGCAGGTCAGCCATTTGGCTGGCACATCTACCCACAAGACGACAACGCCCACCACGACAAGCTGTTGGCCTTTGCATCGGCACTGGATATGCCTGCAGATTTAAGACAATTTCATGCAGTTTGGAGTGGTCTTGAAACAGGCCCGCTTCCCACGCTATCCCGCGCTGTCATTGACGATTGGCGGGAATGGAGCCAACTCGCTCGACGCCGTTTATTGGCCCAAACCGACCTCACCAGCCAGCTCCTGCGTTTTGTGGCCCAAAAACGCTAAAATAAGCGGCTTTGCGAACCCCAGCGGCCTGTCGGCCGCACGGGCCACATACCTCTTAGAAAACTTCACATCACTATGAAAACCGCACAAGAAATCCGCGTTGGCAACGTCATCATGCACGGCAAGGACCCCATGGTTGTCCTGCGCACCGAATACCAACGTGGCGGTCGTGGCTCATCCACCGTTCGCATGAAATTGAAAAGCTTGATCGCCAACTTCGGTACCGAAGTGGTGTTCAAAGCCGACGACAAAATGGACCAAGTGATCTTGGACAAGAAAGAGTGCACCTACTCTTACTTTGCTGACCCCATGTACGTCTGCATGGACACCGACTTCAACCAATACGAAGTCGAAGCCAGCAACATGGGCGACGCCCTGAACTACCTCGAAGACGGCATGGAACTCGAAGTGGTGTTCTACGACGAGAAAGCCATTTCCGTTGAATTGCCTACCAACGTGACCCGCGAAATCACTTGGACTGAGCCAGCCGTCAAAGGCGACACCTCAGGCAAAGTGTTGAAACCTGCCAAGATCGCCACCGGCTTCGAAGTGGCTGTGCCCTTGTTTGTGGCTCAAGGCGACAAAGTCGAAATCGACACACGCACGGGCGAATACCGCAAGCGCGTCTAAGCCTTCTCTGGCTTTCGCACATCAAGGCTCCTTCGGGAGCCTTTTTTCATGGCAGGCCAAAACCAGCCGCTAACATAGCAACATGGATGGAATGCTAGACCCTCACGACCGACGCCTTGCCGAAGCTTGGGAAACCCTCAAAGCACACTACGACAACGGCGATTCACTCAAACCCGAATCCAATCGCTTGGCGTTTGCAGATCCCGAGTTTTTGCTACGCCGCGAAACCCGTGGCTTGCGCATTCAAATGGAAATGCTCAAACCCGATTTGGCGCAAAAAGAACACGGCATCGAACACACGGTGGTGGTGTTTGGCAGTGCGCGGTTTCGCAGCGAAGAGGTGTCTCACCAAGAACTCATTCGCGCACGCGCCACAGGCGATGAGCAACAAATTGCCAAAGCCGAAACCTTGGTCCGTAACGCACGCTTTTACGAACAAGCCCGCGCCTTGGGTCACACCATCACCAAGTACAGCGAAACCCGAACCAATGGCCGCAAGCTCTTCATTTGCACAGGCGGTGGCCCTGGCATCATGGAAGCGGCCAACCGCGGCGCACAAGAAGCGGGTGGTATCAGCGTGGGTCTCAACATCGCCCTGCCGCACGAACAAACGCCCAACCCCTACATCACGCCCGAGCTGAGTTTCAAGTTCCACTACTTTGCACTGCGCAAAATGCATTTCATGATGCGTGCCAAAGCTTTGGTGGCCTTCCCTGGGGGCTTTGGCACCTTGGACGAATTGTTCGAAACACTCACCTTGGTGCAGTGCAAAAAATCGAAACCTGTGCCCATCGTGCTGTACGGCAGCAGCTACTGGAAGCGCTTGCTGCACCTCGATGTGCTGGTCGAAGAAGGTGTGGTCTCCGAAGAGGACTTGGACTTGTTCAAGTATGTCGACAGCGTGGACGATGCTTGGAACTTCATTCGCTCTTTTTATGAACTCTGAGCTGGTAGGCGCTGCGTGAGCCCAAGCCCACCAACGCCGACACACACCAGAACACCCCACTGATGCCAATGACGGTGCCTGCCGCACCGAACACCATGGGCATCAACACGCTGGACGCATTGATCCCCATCAAGCGCAAGCCCAGCGCCTCGCCATGCCGATGCTCAGGGGTGATTTGATGCAAGGTACTCATCACCATGGGTTGCACACCGCCCAACGATAAACCCACCAGCACCGAGCACACGCCCATCAACCAAGCGGTTTCGGTGAAGGGGTACACCGCCAGCATGAAGGAGGTGATGAGCATCGCCCCTTTGATGACTTGCCACTCCAACAAGCGTGCGGCGATGAACGGCATCATCATTCGAATAAAGGCCGCTGCCAATGCAAAAGCGCCCAAGATAGAACCAATGGCAGACGCGCTCAAGCCACGTTCATGCCCCAAGATGGGCACGACAAACGTGTGCACGTCCCAACACGCAGACAAAAACCAATTCACCATCAGCAGACGGCGGAACATAGGCTCGTTCAACAAATCCCAGGCACTGTTGTTTTCATGACCTTTAGGTTTAACCACTTTGGGTAGTTCACGCGCTTGACGGATCGACAGCCACGCAGCCACAGGCAGCAACGCCATCGCAGCAAACGCCCACTGAAAGCCCGCATGGTCAATCAACAAACCAGCGACCAATGGCCCAATGAAATTAGAAAATGCTGGTGCAATCGACAACCAACTGAACGCCTCTTTCATCTGCGCCAAGCCTTGCGCGGCACGTCCGACATGGCGCTGCAAAGCAATGATGGCAATGCCGGTCGCACCTCCTGTCATCAAACCACTGAAACACAACACAGGAAAGATGGGCCACACCGCAGCGGCGCCTGCACCGATGGCCCCCATCAACACGCTCCACATGACGGGGCGTTTCAAGCCATGCAAGTCGGCATAGCGCCCTACGGGCAAGGCCAAAAACACTTGCGTCAATGCAAACATGGCCAGCAACACACCCACGGCCGCTTCACTCTGGCCACTGCGCAAGGCCATCAAAGGGGCAGCCATGCGCATGCCCGCCATGCAGGCGTGCAAGCACACTTGACCTGCAATCAGCTTGGCAAGTTCACGTTTCAAACTTTGGCGTCCGTGTCGTCTAAGGCGTCTTCAAACTTGGGCAACAAGGCTTGCGCTTCGCCTTCGGGCAAGGCTTCGACGTTCTTCAACGCACGACGCATTTGGCGGCTACGCGTGTCGGCACGGTCCAAGGTGTCGGCCGCCTTTTGCACCTGTTCGCGTACTTTTTCCACCCAATCGCCGTAACGTTCAAACTCAGTTTTGACCGCACCCAACACTTTCCACACCTCGGAGGCTTGCTGCTCCAGCGCGAGCGTGCGAAAGCCCATGTGCAAGCTGTTGAGCATGGCCAACAAGGTAGTGGGGCCAGCCAGTGTGACACGGTAGTCGCGCTGCAAGCTGTCCATCAAGCCGGGGCGACGCAACACCTCGGCATACAAACCTTCAGTGGGTAAAAACAAAATTGCAAAGTCAGTGGTGTGTGGTGGTGCCAAGTAGCTCTCGGCAATGCTTTTGGCTTCTGTGCGGATGCGTGTTTCCAGTGCCTTAGCAGCCACCTCGGCGGCGACTGCGTCAGCGCGATCTTGGGCATCAAGCAACCGCTCGTAATCTTCGCGAGGGAACTTTGCATCGATGGGCAACCACACAGGCTCACCGTCCGCCCCACCTCGACCGGGAAAGCGAATCGCAAAGTCCACACGTTGGTTGCTGCGCGGTTTGGTCTCCACTTGCTTAGCGTATTGCTCCATCGTCAGCACTTGCTCAAGCAACGCCTCGAGTTGCACCTCGCCAAACATACCGCGTGTTTTCACATTCGTCAGCACGCGCTGTAAGCTGCCCACACCGTCGGCCAGCTTTTGCATTTGGCCTAAACCGTTGTGCACTTGCTCCAATCGCTCGGCCACTTGTTTGAAGCTCTCAGACAAACGTTTCTCCAGCGTGGTCTGCAGCTTCTCGTCCACCGTTCGGCGCATTTCGTCGAGCTTGTCGGCATTGCTTTTTTGCAACTGTTGCAGCTGCTGGTTGAGCGTGTCGCCAATGCTTTTTTGCATCAACGTGAGTTGCTGCACTTGGCTTTGTTGAAAGACCGCCAAGTTTTGCGTCAGCTCTTGGCGACCTCCGCGTGATGACTCGGAAATTTCGGTACGCAACTCGCGCTCGATGCGCTCTAACTTTTCGTGCATGCTTTGCAGACTCTGCTGCAAAGCAAGGGCTGCGTCAGCATTGCCACTGGGGCGACGCAACAGCAACACCAAAAGCAATGCGTTGACAACACCAACGCCCACCGCCAGCCAAATTTCCATCATGTAGCGACCGTGTTCAAAGGCGTGATTGATTTGCCTTGGGTGAAGTAGCTGATGAGGTTGTCAGCCGCCAAGTTGGCCATCGCCATGCGCGTGGGAATCGACGCGCTGGCAATGTGCGGCGTGAGCACCACATTGGGCACCGTCAACAAATCAGGATGCACTTTGGGCTCACCTTCAAACACATCTAAGCCTGCTGCTGCAATTTGTTTGTTACGCAAAGCCACGGCCAATGCCGCGTCATCTACGATGCCGCCGCGTGCAATGTTGATGAGGGTGGCCGTCGGTTTCATTTGCGCCAACTCAGCCGCACCAATCGTGTGGTGCGACGCTGCGCTATAGGGCACGACCAACATCACATGGTCCGCCGTTTTCAGCAACTCCTCTTTACTCACATAGGTGGCTTTGCATTGGCTTTCAGCCTCGGCACTCAGACGTGAACGGTTGTGATAAATCACCTTCATGCCAAAGCCGTGTGCCGCGCGGCGTGCAATCCCTTGCCCAATGCGGCCCATGCCCAAAATACCGATGGTGCTGCCGTGCACTTCTGCACCCGCAAACATGTCATAGCGCCACTGCGTCCACTCGCCACGGCGCAAATAGTGTTCACTTTCAGCCATGCGACGCGCGGTAGCCATCAACAACGCAAAACCAAAGTCGGCCGTGGTTTCGGTCAATACATCGGGCGTGTTGCTGGCTTGCACGCCTTGTGCCGTCATAGCGGGCACGTCAAAGTTGTTGTAACCCACGGCCATGTTGGCCACAGCCTTCAGATGAGGACAGGCTTTGAGCACCTCGGCATCTACAGGGTCAGAGCCCGTCGTGAGTGCGCCCGCATGTTGGGACAGTGCCTGCACCCACGTCGTCTTGGTCCACGCCACATCAGCTTGGTTGTCGGTCACGTCGAAGTGTTCGCGCAGGTGCGCCAAAGTTTCTTCAAAAATAGGGCGAGCAACGATGATTTTGGTTTTCATAGACAACTTTCAATTAATGTGTGAACGTGTACTCAACGATATACACCATCGCACCAGCAAAATAGCCTAACAAAGCTAAGCCACTGATTTTTTTCACGTACCAGACAAAGTCAATTTTCTCTAAACCCATGGCAGCAACACCTGCTGCCGAACCAATGATCAATATAGACCCCCCTGTCCCAGCACAGTAGGCCAAGAATTCCCACAGAAAACTATCGGCAGGATATTGTTCAAGGCTGTACATCCCCATTGAAGCAGCGACCAACGGCACGTTGTCCACAATCGCACTGACCAAACCAATGATCATCACAATGACTTCTTGGCGTCCTACAGCAGCATCTAACCATGCGGCCAAGTTGGACAAAATATGGGTGTGTTCTAGCGTGGCGACGGAGAGCAAAATTCCCACAAAAAACACAATCGAAGGCATGTCAATGCGCGTGAGTGCATGGGTCAGTGACAGGTGATCTTTTTCATGATTGTCTTTTTTGCGATGGACCAAGTCTCCAACCAACCACAACACCCCCAACCCTAACAACACGCCCATAAAAGGTGGCAGGTGCGTCCACGTTTTAAAAGCTGGCACACCCATCAAAATTCCCAAGCCCAAGAAGAACATGAGGTTGCGTTCAAAAGCCGTGGTGAGGTGTTCATTCGATTGAACCTCGTGAGGAGGAGAAATTACAGCTTTGCCCTTCAACACGAAACTCGTGACCAACAACGGAATGAACAAATTCACCAAAGAAGGCAAGAACAAACCTTGCATGATTTCCACTGCCGTTATCTGACCACCAATCCACAACATGGTGGTGGTGACATCACCAATTGGAGACCAAGCGCCTCCCGCATTGGCAGCGATGATGATGATGCCTGCAAAAAATAACCGGTCGTCACGTTTATCGAGCAGCTTTTTCATCAACGACACCATCACAATCGTGGTCGTCAAGTTATCCAAGATAGCGCTGAGAAAAAACGTGACGAAGCCAACCAACCACATCAAGCTCGACAATTTCGTGGTTTTGATACGTGAGGTAATGACTTCGAAACCGTTGTGTGCATCCACAACTTCCACAATCGCCATCGCCCCCATTAAGAAGAAAACAATTTGAGCTGTACTGATCAACGACTCATTCAAATGCTCGCCCACCACATGTGAATCACCCGAACTCACGGCATAAATCGTCCATAACACCCCTGCACCGACCAGAGCCGAGGCTGATTTGTTGATTTTTATAGGATGTTCAAACGCAATCGCGGCATAAGCCAAGACGAAGATCACAATCAGTGCCGTTAACATTCAAAACTCCTCAGGCTGGATGTGCGATATCAAACACTTGGCGCAAATAGGCCAAGTACTTTTCGTCTTCACACATGTTTTTGGACGGTGTGTCTGACAGCTTGGCCACTGGCTGATCGTTGCACCGCGTCATCTTGATGACAATTTGTAGCGGCTCGTAGCCCAAATCATTGGTCAAGTTGGTACCTATGCCAAACGCGAGTTGGCATCGACCTCGGAACTGTTGATACAGCGCAATGGTTTTTTCGACTGTCAAGCCGTCTGAAAAAATCAGTGTCTTGGTCATCGGATCCACGCGGTTGTGGCGATAGTGCGCAATCATGCGCTCACCCCAAGTGAAGGGGTCCCCACTGTCGTGTCGTGCGCCATCGAACAACTTGCAAAAGTACATATCGAAGTCACGCAAGAACGGTTCAATCCCGTACACATCGCTCAACGCAATACCTAAGTCACCTCGGTATTCACGCGCCCAAGTCTCAAAGCCAAACACTTGGCTATCACGCAAACGCGGCCCTAGGGCTTGGCAGGCTTGTAAATACTCGTGAGCCATCGTGCCCAAGGGCGTGAGACCCAGCTTCATCGCAAACAAAGCATTGCTGGTACCCGCCAACTGACCTTTGGCACCTGTCCCAAGTTTGGCAATCAACACACGCAAAAGCTCTTCATGCCACGCCTTAGAAAAACGACGGCGTGTGCCGTAGTCGGCAATTTTCAAATCACTCAACCGCTCAGCATGTAAGGCTTCGATTTTTTGCTCTAAGCGGCGACGCCCTTCCAAGAAGTCCGGCACTTTTTGCGTGTTGCGAAAGTACACCTCATTGACGATGGCTAACACCGGAATTTCAAACAAGATGGTATGCAACCAAGGGCCTTGAATGCTGATGTCAATCTCACCGTTGGAGAGTGCATTCACTTGAATGTATTTCTCATTCAATCGAAACAGTCCCAAGAAATCAACAAAGTCACTCTTGATGAAACGCAAACTGCGCAACCATGCCAACTCGGCGTCTTGAAATTGCAAGCTGCACAGCGAGCGAATTTCATCCCGAATTTCTTGCACGTACGGCGCCAGCGCCACACCGGGATTACGGCACTTGAACTTGTAAGAGACCTGCGCACTCGGGAACTGATGCAGCACAGCCTGCATCATGGTGAATTTGTAAAGGTCGGTATCGAGCAGGCTGGTGATGATCATCGCAAACTAACTAAAAAACTCAGGCCACCCAATGGGTGAATTCATTCACAGGCACGCGAGGCGTGACCAGCGTGTTGACTTTGTCTGTTTCGTCGGCATAGCCCAATGCCATGCCGCACACCATCATCTCGCCCTCGCCTGCACCGATGTGCGGCAGGATGATGCTGTGAAAACCATTCCACGCGGCTTGTGGGCAGGTATGCAAACCACGCGCACGCGCTGCGAGCATGATGTTTTGCACAAACATGCCGTAGTCAAACAACGAACCACGGCCCATGATGGGATCGATGGTGAACATCAAGCCGACGGGGGCATCAAAGAACTTGAAATTGCGTTGATGCTGCTCGTGCATGCGGTCTTTGTCGGCCTTGCCAATGCCGAGCAAGCCATACAAACTCCAACCGTTTTCGCGACGGCGGTCAATGTAGGGGCTGACCCATTGCGAGGGGTAATAGTCGTATTGCTCGGTGTACTGTTTCGCCACCTCGGGATTGGCACGCATGGCCTCGTGAGCGGCGCACACTTTGTCGACCAAGGCATCACGCGTTGCGCCTTGCAAAACATAGACCTTCCAGGGCTGGGTGTTGGTGCCTGAGGGCGCACGGCTGGCGACTTGCAAAATTTCAGTGATCAGTTCACGCGACACCGCTTGTTGTGTGAAGGCACGTGCAGACATGCGTGAGGTGATGGCGTGGTCAACAGCGGCAATATGGGCTGGGTTGGTCATACAAGTGTCTCCAAGACTGTTTTTAATTTCAAAGGCAAGGCCTTCACAGGCCGACGATTTTCTTGATCGACATACACATGCACAAAGTGGCCGCGTGCCGCGCACAGGTCTTCACCTTGCGCGAACAAGCCAATTTCGTAGCGCACGCTCGAGCTACCCAACTTAGCCACACGGATACCGGCATCGATGGTTTGTGGAAATGCCAGCGGCGCAAAGTAATTGCACTGGGTTTCAATCACCAACCCGATGGTGTCACCGTGGTGAATGTCCAAAGCACCTTGCTCAATCAGGTGCGCATTGACTGCGGTATCAAACCAGCTGTAGTAGACGACGTTGTTCACGTGGCCGTACACGTCGTTGTCCATCCAACGCGTGTCGATGCGACGAAACACCCGATAGGCGCTGCGCGACTCGGGCTGTGGACGGGAAATAGAAGCTGAACTCATTGAGACAGATTTTGCCAGCGTCTCCAGTACGCATAGGCGACACGATAAGTATTGACTTGCGCCTGAACCGTGTCTGCCATTTCACGCCCGTAGCCCCCCGCCATTGAAAACGCCAAAGGAATGCGCTTGGACCAAGCCCAATCAAACACACGACGGTCGCGCGCTTCTAAGCCATCAAAGCTGAGGCTCAAGCGGCCCAAACGATCGCCCTCGTGGGGATCTGCGCCTGCCAGGTAAATCACGAGCCCCGGCTCAAAGCGTGCGTCTAGCTCGGCCAGGGCATGCTCCAGCGCCTCTAGATACGCCGCATCGCCACAGCCATCGGGCAGGTCAATGTCGAGGTCACTGCTTTCCTTGTCAAACGGGAAGTTGCGCGCCCCATGCATTGACAAGGTGAACACCTGATCGTCTCGCGCAAAGATGCGCGCCGTGCCGTTGCCTTGGTGTACGTCTAAATCAATGATGGCCACTTTCAAAGGCTGTTTGTGCAGACGTCCCCACTCGGCTTGCATGAGGCGCGTGGCCACAGCGGCATCGTTGAACACGCAAAAGCCGCTGCCTTTGTCGGCATAGGCATGGTGGGTGCCGCCCGCCAAGTTGGCCGAGACACCCTGCCTATCAAACAGCGCGCTACGCGCCGCCATGATCGTGGCTCCCGCCGAGCGACGCGAGCGCTCGACCATGGCCGGTGTCCACGGAAAACCAATTTCTTTTTGCTGAGCCTCACTCAAAGCGCCTTGCGCCACGGCTTGGATGTAGCTTGGGGCATGGACCAACGCCAATTCACCGTCACTGGCAGGCGGGGCCACCTCTAGGCTGACTTCGGGCATTTCGGCGCTGAGTCGGTCGCGCAGCAAGCGGTACTTGGCCATGGGAAAACGGTGACCTTGCGGCAAGGGCAACACGAATTGGTCCGAATAAAAAGCGCGCATATCCCTTGAAGGCCGCATGAAACAAGGCTGCATTGTGACCAATTTGGAAAAACCCTAGGGTTTAGAACCTTGCCTCTAATCAAGCGATTCGAGACCCAAAACCTCTTGCAAAGCTGCGGGATAACCCTAAACTTCATCCCAATGCTGCACCGCAACATTTTTTGCAAGCTCACTTAACTTTTTGGAGTATCCACATGATCAACGTCGAACAAATCACCGCCACCAACAAAGCCAACCTGAACAACTTGTTCGGCTTGTCAAACAAAGCCTTCGCTGGCGTTGAAAAGTTGGTCGAGCTCAACCTCGCAGCTGGCCGTTCTGCTTTGGCAGAGTCTGCTGCTCACGCACAAGCTGTGTTGGGTGCCAAAGACGCACAAGAATTGGTCACTTTGCAAACCAACTACTTCCAACCCTTGGCTGAAAAAGCTGCCGCCTACAACCGCCACGTGTATGACATCGCCACAGGCGCTGGCGCTGAGTTCACCAAAGGCTTCGAAGGCAAAGCTGCTGAAGGTCAACAAGCTGTTCAAGCTTACATTGAAGCAGCTTTGAAAAACGCACCCGCTGGCTCTGAGCAAGCTGTGGCTTTCTTCAAGCAAGCCGTGACTGCCAGCAACAGCGCTGTGGAATCCGTGCAAAAGGCTGTGAAACAAGCCTCTGACTTGGCTGAGTCACAAATCAAAACTGTGGCTGAAACTGCTGTGAAAGCCACCAAAGTTGGCGCGAAAAAGCGTTAATTTGTAACGATTGTCTCCTCGGATTCTTCGTCACCTCAAGGTGCAGAATCCCTTCAGGGCTCGCTCACAAGGCGAGCCCCTTTTTTTATTGCGCAGCCAAAGCCTCTTTAAGTTTGGGCAAGGCCTGTAGCATGGCTGCACGTCCAGCTTCTATGGAGCGGCGACGGGCTCTGAAATCGGCACTGCCCACATCGTTCAGCGCGGGGCGAACCACGAGGTCGGCATCTCGTAGTTCGAGTTTGTTGATGCTCTTGCCCATGATGGTGAAGGTCTGCATCAAGATGTCAAACATATCGCCCGTTTTGCCCGACTCCGGCGGGCTTGAAATGTCGATGGCCAACACATACTCAGCTCCCATCTGGCGGGCATAGCGCACGGGCACAGGCGACACCAAGCCACCGTCCACAAACTCGCGGTTACCTATGCGAACCGGCTCAAACACCGAAGGCACCGAGCTAGACGCACGCACCGCCGTGCCCACATCACCACGTTGGAACAAAATGCCCTCGCCCGTTTTAAGGTCGGTCGCCACAATGCCCAGTGGCATCTTGAAATCTTCAATGCGGCGGTTGCCGGTTTGTTTGTTCACGTAGCGTGCCAAGCCATCGCCACGCATCATGCCTCGGCCCAGCAAGGGCACAGTCCAATCGGTGATGGTGGCTTCTTCCATCGTCTCGGCCGCTTTTTGCAACTGTGCGCCGTCCTTTCCACTGGCATAAAACGCGGCTACCACGCTCCCCGCCGAGGTGCCGACGACCAAATCGGGCTTGATGCCGGCCTCTTCCAGCACTTGAATGACGCCCACGTGAGCAAAACCACGCGCAGCGCCACCGCCTAAAGCCAAACCGAACTTGGGCACCCGCTTGCTCACATAGGCTTCTGGCTTGTCCGTCTCCACAGACACCAATGGCCCACGCGCGCTACACCCCACCAAGACAAGCACGCTCAACAGCAACATCCAACCACGCACACCCAACTTCATGCCAGCGCCTTCAAAAAACAAATGACTAGGGATTGTCCTAGATCGACCACCGACTGAAAGGCGACCACCGTCACCCATAATTGACGTTTACGTAAACGTCAACACACAACGGAGATCCTCATGGACATTCAAGGCAAGGTTTTCATCGTCACGGGCGCGGCATCGGGCTTGGGAGAAGGCACAGCACGCGCCATCGCAGCCAAGGGAGGCAAAGTGGTCATTGCCGACATGCAAGTGGAAAAAGGCGAAGCTGTGGCCAGAGACATTGGCGGCGCCTTCGTCAAATGCGATGTCACTCAAGAGGCCGATGGCCAAGCCGTGGTGGCCAAAGCCAAGTCGATGGGCAAGCTCATGGGCTTGATCAACTGCGCGGGCGTGGCCCCTGCCGAAAAAACCGTGGGCAAAAATGGCGCGCACGCGCTGGCCTCGTTCTCCAAAACCATCACCATCAACCTGATTGGCAGCTTCAACATGATTCGCTTGGCGGCAGAAGCCATGAGCGAGAACGAACCCGAAGCCACGGGTGAACGTGGCGTCTTGATCTCCACCGCATCGGTGGCAGCCTATGACGGTCAAATTGGCCAAGCCGCCTACAGCGCCTCCAAAGGTGGCATTGTGGGCATGACCTTGCCCATCGCCCGCGACCTGGCCCGCAGCGGCATTCGCAACATGACCATTGCCCCCGGCATCATGGGCACGCCCATGCTGTTTGGCATGCCCCAAGAAGTGCAAGACGCATTGGCCGCTGGCGTGCCCTTCCCTTCACGCTTGGGCACCCCACAGGACTACGCCAAACTGGCTTTGCACATTTTTGAAAACGATTTACTCAATGGCGAAGTCATTCGCTTGGATGGTGCCATTCGATTGGCCCCGAAATAAGCCCCAACAAACTGGGCTTTATATACTGGGTACTCACGTGGTCGCCATCATGGCGACCACTTTGTTTTGAGTCCAGTCTTTTGCATATCGCCCATGGAAATCAAGGTCAACTTTCTCGACAAACTTCGCCTAGAAGCCAAGTTCGATGACTTCACCGTCATCGCTGACCAACCCATCCGTTACAAAGGTGACGGCTCGGCCCCTGGCCCTTTTGATTATTTTTTAGCGTCATCGGCGTTGTGTGCCGCCTACTTTGTGAAGCTGTATTGCGACACCCGCAACATCTCTACCGAAAACATTCGACTCTCCCAAAACAACATCGTTGATCCAGAAAATCGTTACCAACAGATTTTCAAAATTCAAGTGGAATTACCACCGGATATCCAAGAGGTCGATCGACGCGGAATTCTGAACTCGATTGAACGTTGCACCGTCAAAAAAGTGGTGCAGACTGGCCCTGAATTTGTCATCGAAGAAGTAGAAAACTTGGATGCCGATGCACAGTCTTTACTCACGATTCAACCGAGCGATGACACCCACACCTACATCACAGGCAAGGATTTACCGCTAGAGCAAACGATCGCCAATATGTCTGCCTTCATGGCGAGATTAGGCATCAAGATTGAGATTGCCTCGTGGCGCAACATCATTCCTCACGTGTGGTCGCTCCACATTCGTGATGCCCATTCGCCCATGTGTTTCACCAATGGCAAAGGCTCGACGAAAGAGAGTGCATTGGCCTCGGCATTGGGCGAATACATCGAACGTTTGAGCAACAACCATTTTTACGCGGGCGCATTTTGGGGTGAAGACATCGCCAACGCAGCCTTTGTTCACTACCCCAACGAGCGTTGGTTCAAAGCAGGCAAAAAAGATGCGTTGCCCGCTGAAATTCTGGATGACTACTGCCTACAGATTTATGACCCTGATGGTGAGTTGCGTAGCTCACATTTGATCGACACCAATTCCGGCAACGTGCAACGGGGCATTTGTTCGCTGCCCTATGTCAGAGAGTCAGATGGTCAGGTGGTGTACTTCCCTTCGAACCTGATCGAAAACCTGTTCGTCAGCAACGGCATGAGTGCTGGCAACACACTGGCCGAAGCTCAAGTGCAATGTTTGTCTGAAATATTTGAACGTGCCGTCAAACGTGAAATCTTGGAGGGTGAAATTTGTTTGCCCGATGTTCCGCCCGATGTATTGGCCCAATACCCCAACATCGTCGCGGGCATCCGCAGCCTAGAAGAACAAGGGTTTCCTGTGCTGGTCAAAGACGCGTCATTGGGCGGAACTTACCCCGTCATGTGCGTCACCTTGATGAACCCACGCACGGGCGGCGTGTTTGCATCCTTTGGTGCGCACCCCAGCTTCGAAGTGGCACTGGAGCGCAGCCTCACGGAACTGCTACAAGGTCGTAGCTTTGAGGGGCTGAACGATTTACCGCGCCCCACTTTCGAGAGCAATGCCGTCACTGAACCCAACAACTTTGTGGAGCACTTCATTGACTCCAGCGGCATCGTCTCATGGCGCTTTTTCAGCGCCAAAGCTGATTTCGAATTCGTCGCTTGGGATTTTTCTGGTCGAGGTGAAAACTCAAACGCCCAAGAGGCTGCCACGTTGATCGGTATTCTTAAAAACATGGGCAAAGAGGTCTACACCGCAGTGCATGATCAATTGGGCGCCATCGCCTGCCGCATCTTGGTACCCGGCTACTCAGAGGTGTACCCCATCGAAGATTTGATTTGGGACAACACCAACAAGGCGCTTTTATTTCGAGAAGATATTCTTAACTTGCACCGTTTAGACGACGCCCGTCTATTGGCCTTGCTCAATCGTTTAGAGAACAACGAACTGGACGAATACTCTGACATTGCCACGCTGATTGGCGTCGAATTTGACGAAAACACGGAGTGGGGACAGCTGACGGTGCTTGAGTTGAAACTCTTGATTCACTTGGCCTTGAAACAGTTTGAAGAAGCCCAAGAACGGGTGAGCGCTTTTCTTCAGTACAACGACAACACGGTTGAGCGCGGTTTGTTTTACCAAGCCCTGCACGCTGTACTCGAAGTGATACTGGATCCAGAACTGGAACTACAAGACTACGAAGTCAACTTCCGACGAATGTTTGGTGACATGCGCATGGATGCGGTCATCGGCTCCGTTGAGGGCCATGTACGTTTCTTTGGGCTCACCCCCACGAGCATCAAACTCGAAGGCCTCGATAGACACCAGCGCCTCATCGACAGCTACAAAAAGCTACATCAAGCACGCGCTGCAAAGGGTGACGCCTAAAATTAAGCGACACCCTTTTCACACATGGCCATCCCTCAGTCTTTCATTCAAGAGCTTTTAGCCCGCGTCGACGTGGTCGAGGTGGTGGGCCGCTATGTGCAGCTCAAAAAAGGCGGAGCCAACTTCATGGGCCTGTGTCCTTTCCATGGTGAGAAGTCTCCCTCGTTTTCTGTGAGTCCGACCAAGCAGTTTTTCCACTGTTTTGGTTGTGGCAAAAACGGCAACGCGATTGGCTTTTTGATGGAGCATGCGGGCATGACCTTCATCGAAGCGGTGAAGGACTTGGCGCAAAACATCGGCATGCAAGTGCCTGAAGAAGACATCTCCCCCCAAGACCGCGCCCGTGCAGCCGAACAACGCCAAAAGCAAGCCACGCTCACCGATGTGTTGGAAAAAGCGGGCGAAGCCTATCGCAAACAGCTGCGCAACTCACCCAAGGCGATCGAATACTTCAAAAGCCGTGGCTTGAGCGGTGAAATTGCCAAACACTTTGGCTTGGGCTACGCACCCGAGGGTTGGCGCAGTTTGGCCAGCGTATTTCCCGACTACCAAGACCCACTGCTACCCGAGAGCGGTTTGGTCATCGTCAATCAAGAAGACGGTGAAGACGAAAAACGCTACGACCGTTTCCGTGACCGCGTCATGTTCCCCATCCGCAACGTCAAGGGCGAATGCATTGGGTTTGGTGGACGCGTGTTGGGCGAAGGCACGCCGAAGTACCTGAACTCCCCTGAAACGCCAGTGTTCAGCAAAGGTCGCGAACTCTATGGTTTGTTTGAAGCCCGCAACGCGCTACGCGACATGGGCTATGTACTGGTGACCGAGGGCTATATGGATGTGGTGGCCTTGGCACAGCTGGGTTTTCCCAATGCGGTGGCCACGCTGGGCACGGCGTGTACTACCGACCATGTACAAAAACTGTTTCGCTTCACCGACAACGTAGTGTTCAGCTTTGACGGCGATGGCGCAGGCCGGCGCGCCGCACGCAAGGCGCTGGATGGGGCCCTACCCTACGCCACCGATGTGCGCAGTGTGAAGTTTTTGTTCTTACCTCAAGAGCACGACCCCGACAGCTACATCCGCGAATTTGGCAAAGAAGCTTTTGCGCACTGCGTGACCGAGGCCATGCCTCTGAGTCGCTTCCTGATTGAAGTGGCGCGTGAAGGCTGCGATCTGCACACCGCAGAAGGTCGTGCCCACATGGCCAGCAACGCCAAACCCATGTGGATGGCCTTGCCGGATGGTGCACTCAAGCGCCAATTGCTCAGCGAAATTGCCGAGCTGGCGGACTTGGGCAACCACGAGTTGCAAGATCTGTGGATGCTTGCCGCACCCGCGGCAAGCGTGCCACGCACGGGTGGCGAATTTAAAAAATCGTCCAAGTTCAAACCGCGCGAATCCTACGCCCCAAAAACCTACAAACGCGGGACACGACTGATTCCGCAAGGCCGCGCCGACCACGCCGCACGGGTGCTGCTCTCGCACATGGACTTATGGGATGACCTCTCCACGGAAGACCACAACCTTTTGTGCGAGTTGGCGCCGCCCCACGGTCCATTGTTTGTGTGGCTTGACCACCAGCACCACGAACACGGCAACCAAGCCTGGGGCGTGCTGCGCGAAGGACTGCGGGGCCACGAGTCGGAAGACCTCGCCTTGCGCGTCATGGCCAGTGCCTTCACGCCTTTGCTCGATGACGAGGGCAAACCCATGCCCGAAAGCCTCACACCGGCACAGCAACGCAAAGAAGCCAGCCACGAGTTGCGCGGGATTTTGAACAAAATTTTGTTTGAAAACCTCGATGCGCAAATGAAAGAAGCCATCGCCGAAGCTGCTGCCGATCCCACAGCCATGCAGCGCTACAAAGCCCTGTTTGAGCGGCGTAAGCAGCTTGGACAGCTGCCTCAAAAAATTGCTGGAAGCCACGATTGATGCGCCTGTACCCCATATAGCGCCGCTGTTTTGGGTATAATCCAGACTTAGCAAGTGCGACAGCAGCACCTCCGGGCCCGGCCAACCGTGACACAAGCGCACGACTCGCCACCTTACCGCAAGGACTGCATTCCAAATGTTCGCCCAATCCGCTTGCTTCTAGAGGTTCACA
>JACCDN010414401.1_pt1 | contig 35634 bp, 32 predicted proteins | sample 7441691 | NCBI WGS metagenome assembly JACCDN01 (sample SAMN15323439, study PRJNA562643) | freshwater metagenome | isolation source: river surface water | place: USA:Blue River Watershed | collected 2017-08-16
AGCTGGGCATCGATGCGGTGCTGGCCGATATGCGCGCACGTGGCGCGAAAGTTTAATCAGGTTTACGCAAAGGATACTGAACCATGGCAACCAGCAAAGGCCGCGAGAAGATCAAACTGGAGTCGACAGCCGGCACCGGTCATTTCTATACCACCACCAAGAACAAGCGCACGATGCCCGAGAAAATGTCGATCATCAAATTCGACCCGAAGGCGCGCAAGCACGTCGAGTACAAGGAAACCAAGATCAAGTGATCGGTTTCTGACGGCACAAAAAAACCTCGCGAGATTCGCGAGGTTTTTTTTCGTCTGAGCCCGTGGCGTAGAGGCCCTGCCGATCAGAGACGCGCGCTGCGTCTCTTTAAACAACGGACCGGGTTCGACTGAGCCGGGTCAGGCGTAGCTGCGCAGTCGCTGCGAGAACTCTTGCAGCGAACGAATGCCGGAAGCCTCCGCACGCGCGCACCAGTCACGCAGTTGCAGCAGCAGCTGGTCGCTGCTGGAATGCGAACGCTCCCACAGCGCGCCCAGTTCCACGCGCATTTCGTGCATGGTCTTCAAGGACTTGCTGTGCTTGAACAGCTCGGACAGTTGCTGTTGCTGGCCGCTTTCGAGGCTGGCCGGCTCGCGCTGCAGCAGCTTCTTCGCAGACTTCAGGAAACCGGACTCCAGCTTCGCATTCGCGCGCAGGCTGTCAAACTCTTCGCTCCATGCATGGCGCAGTGAGCGTGCATATTTCGCGGTCACGTCGTAGCGGTTGGCGACGATGGACTGCAGCGTATCGAGGTCGGCGACCAGTTTCTGGCGATCGAACTTCGGCGCCGGCGCTACCTTCTTCACCTTGGCCAGGCCAAAGAACGACAGGATGGTGATGTACATCCAGCCGATGTCGAACTCCCACCACTTGTTCGACAGCTTGGCCGACGTGCCATAGGTGTGATGGTTGTTGTGCAGCTCTTCACCGCCGATGATGATGCCGATCGGCAGGATATTGGTCGACGCATCCTTGCAATCGAAGTTGCGGTAACCCCAGTAGTGGCCGATGCCATTGATGATGCCTGCAGCGGTGACCGGGATCCAGATCATCTGCACTGCCCACACGGTCAGGCCGAGCACGCCGAACAGCGCGACATCGATGATCAGCATCAGCGCCACGCCGAGTGCCGAATGCTTGGTATACAGGTTGCGCTCGATCCAGTCATCCGGTGTACCGTGACCGTATTTTTCGATGGTTTCGCGGTTCTTCGATTCGACGCGATACAGCTCGGCGCCTTCGAACAGCACGGTATCGATACCGCGCGTGACCGGGCTGTGCGGATCGTCGACGGTCTCGCACTTCGCGTGATGCTTGCGGTGGATCGCTGCCCACTCCTTGGTGACCATGCCGGTCGTCAGCCACAGCCAGAAACGGAAGAAGTGGCTCGGGATCGCATGCAGGTCCAGCGCGCGGTGCGCCTGGCAGCGATGCAGGAAGATGGTCACCGCGGCAATCGTCACATGCGTGACTGCCAGCGTGAACAACAAAATCTGCCAGCCGCTGGCACCGGTGATGCCGTTGGTCAGGAAATCGAGAACGGCATCCAGGCCGGAAGTTTGGGACATTTTTTCTCCAATACGAAAAACAGGCTCGGCGACAGGCTTGCACCCGGCTCACCCGCAACCCCTGTCAAACCAACGCCGGCACAGTGCCAGCGGCGCTTGGTCAGGGGCTCTTAGCCATGAGAAAGAATTGTACGCGCTTTTGCGCGCACAGACCCCAAAACTTGACGAGTTTGCAAAGATAAAGTCTTTCGAATCAATGACTTGTTAATCATCATTGATAGATCTGGCTATTTTTGCCGTGGCGCAGCCAGACTCACGCCGCGAACTTTCAACATCGATAACAATGCGCGATTCACGGCTGACAACACCGAAGCACGTCCATTTTCCGGATCGCTGATCCAGAATGCGAACTCGACTTCCAGCCCTTCGGGCGGAAAGCGCAGCAGCATCGCCGTCGGTGCCGGCGTTGCCAGCACGCGCGGCGTCGCCGCAATCAGCGGCAGCGCCGCGGCGAACAACGCGTCGATATCGGTGTCCTGCGCCACGATGAGCGTGGTGGCGATGCGCATGTTGCGATCGCTCAGGCACAGGTTCTGCACCGGCGCCGACACCAGCAACTCATTCGGTATCACCGACTCGGCACCGTCACCGCCCTTGATCACCGTGTAGCGGGTATTGATCTGCACCACCTGGCCGCTGTAGCGGTCGACATTCACGATGTCGCCAATCGACAGGCTGCGCTCGAGCAGGATCACAAAGCCCGACACATAGCTGCTGACCAGCTTCTGCAAGCCGAGGCCGAGGCCCACACCCAGAGCACCGCCGAACACCGACAGCACCGTGAGGTCGATACCCACCAGCGACAGACTGACCAGCACAGCCACCAGGATCAGCGCCGCGCGCCCGATCCGCGACAGCACTGCGCGCAGCGATGAATGCATGGTGTCGAGCGCCATCAGCCGCTGCTCCACCAGCGCCGCCGCCCATAGCGCCAGCACCAGGGTGATGCCGACATAGACAACCGCCTGCAAAATCACCAGCAGCGACTCGCGATGGCGACCGACCGGCACCGTGGTCTCTTCAAGGAACAGCAGGAAGTCCGGCCATAGCCCGGTCAGGTAAAGCGCGAGTCCCGACCACACCAGCACCGCAAACAGTTGTTCGAAGGCTTGCAGCATGCCGCCGACACGACCATTACGCGCAAAGGCCTTGCGCAACATGTAGAACACCACACGGATCAGTACGAAAGACAGCAGCAGCGGCAACGCGGTGCGCAACAGTGCCACCGATTGCCAGCGGCCGAGCACCAGGATCGCGAGCACGATCAACAGCAGCGTGACCAGCGGCGTCAGCACGCGCTGGAAACTGTCGAACGCGGCGCCGAAACTGCCGAGCTTCACCGGTTGTTCGGAGAAGCGCCGCATCAGTGCATGCGACAGCAACCAGCCACCGATCACGCACAAGGCCAGCGCCAGCAATTGCCAGCGAAAATCAGGACGGTCGAAGTCGGCGAGCAGGTCAGGCAAGAGATTCGACGATGATTGCATGGCATCAGCGGCGCAATGGCCGGAAGTTTGTCAGATTATTTTTGACGCTCCAGCACGGCCGCAAAGAAACCGTCCGTGTGGTGCCGGTGCGGCAGCAGCTTCAGATAATCGCCGGTGTCCTGCAGCAGCGGATGATCGGCCAGCTTTTGCTCGGCCAGCACGGCCGCCGCCGGTACCAGCGTGAAGGCCGCATTCGCTGCGAGGAATTGCGCAACGATCGCTTCATTCTCTTCCTGCAGCAAGCTGCAAGTCGCATACACCAGGCGACCGCCGGGTTTCACCAGCCGCGCAGCGCTGGCGAGGATGGCCGTCTGCTTCGCATTCAGTTCGAGCACGCCTCCCGGCGTCTGGCGCCATTTCACATCCGGGTTGCGACGCAGCGTGCCAAGGCCGCTGCACGGCGCATCGACCAGTACGCGGTCTGCCTTGCCGGCGAGACGCTTCACCTTCGCATCATTCTCATGCGCGATGACCACCGGATGCACGTTCGACAGTCCGCTGCGCGCCATGCGCGGCTTGAGCTTTGCAAGGCGCTTGTCCGATACATCGAATGCATACAGACGGCCGGTGTTGCGCATCAGCGCGCCGATCGCCAGTGTCTTGCCACCGGCGCCCGCACAGAAATCGACCACCATCTCGCCACGACGCGCACCAAGCAAATGCGCGAGCAGCTGGCTGCCTTCATCCTGCACTTCGATGCCGCCGTTCTTGAAGACATCGAGATTCTGCAACGCCGGCTTGCGCGGCAGTCGCAAACCCAGCGGTGCCATGGGCGTGCGCTCGAACAGTACACCGGCATGCGCGAGTGCAGCCTCGGCATCCTCCAGCGTGGACTTCAGCGTATTGACGCGCAAGTCCAGCGGCGCCGGGCGGTTCAGTGCATCGACCAGGGCGTCTGTTTCAGGCTGGCCGTATTGCGCATCGAAACGCGCGAGTATCCAGTCCGGAAAACTGGCGCGTATCGTCCGCGACAAGCTGCTGCGATCGATCGCCATCACGCGCGTCAACCATGCATGCTCATCCTCGCTCAGGCCACCGAGCGATTCAATGCCCGCCGATTCGGCCAGCGCCAGTAACGCGACGCGGCGCATCTGCGGGCCCTGCCCCGATTCGGCGAATTGGGTCAGCGCCGAGCGCTGGCGCAGCAGCGCATACACGGCTTCCGCAATCGCGCCGCGTTCGCGGCTGCCAAGCTTCGGGTGTTCACGGAAAAAACGGGACAACACAACATCGGCCGGCCCGGTAAAGCGCAACACATCGCGCAAGGCTTCTTCGGTACTGCCGACAATCCAGGGGGGTAATCTCATGCTTTGCGGCGCACGCGCTCACCATCGAGCCATGCGCGTCCTTCCAGAATATCGCGCACGGCGCGCGGGTAGATAAGGTGTTCCTGCTGCAGCACGCGGGCCGCCAGCGTGTGTTCGGTATCGTCGTCCATCACCGATACCACCGCCTGCTCGACGATCGGGCCATGGTCGAGCACCGGTGTCACGAAATGCACGGTCGCCCCATGGAACTTCACGCCGGCATCGATCGCCTGCTGATGCGTCGCAAGGCCGGGGAAACTCGGCAACAGCGAAGGATGAATATTCAACAGCCGACCGTGATAACGCTGTACAAAACCCGGGGTGAGAATGCGCATGAAACCTGCGAGCACGATCAGGTCCGGCGCGTAGCCATCGATCACGGCTGCCAGCGCGGTATCGAAACTGTCGCGGTCCGGGTAGTGTTTGTGTTCAACGACAGCAGTCGCGATGCCGGCGGCCGCCGCTGTCTTCAGACCGGAGGCATCGGCCTTGTTGCTGATGACGGCCGCGATTTTCACCGGCCAGTGTTCGGCAGCGGACGCACGCAAGATGGCTTCCATATTGCTGCCGCGTCCCGAAATCAGGATGACGAGGTTTTTCATTGCGCGCATTCTAACAGTGGGCCATGCACGCCCGATGCGCGCTGTGCGGTAAATGAAGCCTGCACCGACAGGCCGGTGGCAAGTCAGTGCATGCAGGTCCAACGCGGCCAGCGGCCGGTCGGGGCAACGTGTTACTGGTTGGAAAGATGGAAGGAGAAGAACACGCGGAACGCGACTTTCTTCTCGGCCCAGAAATCGGCCGCGTCGCGGAACACATCGAGCAGGTTCTCGCGTGCTTCTTTGTCGAATTTCTGCGTATTCGGCAGATCTTCGAGCACTACCAGGAAGCCCGGCTGTTCACCGGCATCGGACACGGTGGTCGTCAGGCAGTCGGTGAGCGCATCGTAGTTCTTGCCGAACGGCCGGGGGATATGGAAGGATTCCGTGATCGCCGCCAGCACCTGCTGACGTGTCAATGCCTGCGAGCAATTCGCATACAGGAAGTGGTGGCCCATGCGGAGCGCCTCGGCCTGCAGCTCGTCGACCCGAAAAGCGCGGATCGATTGCACTACATTGTGAGGCACCGTGCGCAGCAAGCCGTCGCTGGTCAGCGGTTCCACGCTCTCTTCTTCGCGCTGTACAGGCGCGTTGAACATGTAAATATTCACGGTCGTGTTGAGACAATCAAGTACACGCGCAAATCCGGACTGGAGCTTATTGTTATTGCAATATCCGCGCGTGGCCGGCGGGAATGCCTGTCTGCAGGGAATCACATGAGCCCTGCGGATGGCTGCCGACAGTGAGATGATACCTGCCCTTTGGTTCCGGAAAAACCCCTCAGGGCATTTTTGACTGAAAAGTCAGTAACATTTCGGCAAAATAGTCGTTAAATCACGATAAATAGCGAGCAAATGCCGGCAAATTGCAAAGTCGGGTTTTATGCCGGGGGTGCTCAGGCGAGCACTTCACTGCCCCGGACGACGGCCGACGGCAGCCTGGATGCGGCGTCGATGCCGAAAAAATGCAGCACTTCATCGCGCCGCGACAGCGTATCGATCTGGCCCAACTCGATCAGCGACCGGGTGTACGAGGCTTCAAACAACAGGTAAGACGCGAGTGCTGCACCGCGGCGCTCGGTCGCGCCGATCGCCGACAGCAGCGTGCGTATCGGCAGCGGCAGGCTGCCGACATGGCGGCTCGCGATCGAGTCCAGCGGCTGCGAAGGGGTGATCGCCAGCATCTGCACCGGCCGCAGCGAGGTCATCGACAATTGCTCGGGACTGAGCAGCGCCAGCGTGCGATTGATGCGCGAGAGTCTTTCGATGTCGACCGCCAGGCCGTCGAGGAAAATACTGGACATCGCATGGCCCGCCACCTGCGCGAGGCTGGGGTAGCCGGCAAATTCTTCGAAGCGCCGCTCGGGGCCGCCGATATTGCCGGCACCGATCACCAGCACCTTGTCCGCGCCGAGATGGATCGCGGGCGAGATCGGCGCCACTTCGCGCAGCGAGCCATCGCCAAAATATTCGCAGCGCTCATTGCAGTACAGCGGCACGGCCGGAAAGATCAGCGGGATGGCCGACGACGCCAGCAAATGATCGACGCCGATCTGCTGCTGCACCGACATCCGCTGCACACGGATCCAGTTCGGAATCGGTTGCGCAGCCTGGTAATAGGTCACGTGACGGCCGGTGGTGTAGGACGATGCAGACACCGCCAGCGCCGACAGGTGGCCGGCTTCCAGCGCGGCATCGAGCCGCCGCAAATCCAGCATCTTGTGCAGCAAGCCGACCAGCGGCGCATTGTCGAGCAGGGAGTTCGGCGGCTGCGTGCGCCATTGCCGTAACAACCAGCCGAACGACAGCAGGGTCAGCCAGCGCGCGCCGGACCGAATGACGCCGAAGGAGTCGGCGCGATACACCTGCTCCACTTCGAGCTGGCGCCAGACCGTGAGCAAGTCGGTGACGGCGGTCTCGAAGTTATCGGCCTTCGATGCATACGCAGTGGCATTGATGGCACCGGCCGAGGTGCCGCACACGATATCGAAAGGGTTCTTCGCAGCTGGCCAGCCCGCCTCGGACAGCAGCGACAGGATGGCCTGCAACACGCCGACCTGATAGGCGGCGCGCGCGCCGCCGCCAGTCAGGAACAATGCGATTTTTTCGGCCCGGGACATGCAGGCAGATTACCAGCGGGCAAGGCCTGCGGACAATCGGATGATGGACTATTGCCCGTTTGCCACATGACGGCGACGGCGCAGGTGAGGTCTGGCGCATGAAGGGCGCGCCAGTAAAAAAGCTCGGCACAGGCCTAATGCTGGTCAGTTAACGCAAGTCGCTGGATCCCCCCCTTGCAGGGCGCGCACTGGCAAGTATGCCAGTGCCGTTTCACGGGCAGGTCGCATCCGACCTGAATTCCCCGCTACACCTTGCGCCGGGATGACGTTTTAAGGCCGATAGCTCTTGAGCTGTCGTCCCGGCGCGCGCCGGGATCCAGTGTCTTTCGTTGAGCACCCGAAAACTTCGCCGTTAACTGAACGGCATTACGCGCTGCGGGGCATGTGCCGGCTGCTTGGATGCAGCGCGTCGGGACTGCACGTGACGCTTATTTCGGCTGCATGCGGATCGCGCCGTCGAGACGGATGGTTTCGCCGTTCATCATCGTGTTCTCGAAGATGGTCTTCGCCAGGTGGGCATACTCGACCGGTTTGCCGAGGCGCGGCGGGAACGGCACCATCTTGCCCAGCGCATCCTGCACTTCCTGCGGCATGCCGAGCAGCATCGGGGTTTCGAAGATGCCGGGTGCAATCGTCATCACGCGGATACCGTTGCGCGACAGGTCACGTGCCATCGGCAGTGTGAGGCCGACGACGCCGGCCTTCGATGCGCCATAGGCTGCCTGGCCGATCTGGCCGTCATACGCCGCCACCGATGCCGTGTTGATGATCACGCCACGCTCGCCGGCTGCATTGGCATCGTTCGCGCACATTGCTTCCGCGGCGAGGCGCGACATGTTGAAGGTGCCGACCAGGTTGATATTGATCACGCGCTGGAACACATCCAGCGGATGCGCGCCCTCCTTGCCGACGGTCTTCACGGCCGGTGCGACACCGGCGCAGTTGACCAGACCGACCAGCTTGCCCATCGCTGTGGCTGCGGCAACGACCGCGCGGCCGTCAGCGTCGCTGGTCACGTCGCACTTCAGGAACTGGCCGCCCAGTTCGGCCGCCAGCTTCTCGCCGGCCTCGACCTGCACGTCGGCCAGCACGACCTTGCCGCCGTTGTCGACGATCATGCGCGCGGTCGCGGCGCCCAGGCCTGATGCACCGCCGGTGATGATGAAGACGTTATTCCTGAATTCCATGATGACTCCGATCTGCTGATGGTGGATGGCGTCGCCCGGGACGCTGCGCCCCCGGCAAAAGCGCCTATGATACCGCCGCAACAAAAAAGGCAGCCGAGGCTGCCTTTTTTGATTTTTAAAGCGGGTCTTGCTGCCGGCGGATCAGCCAACCATGCCATTGGCCGCCAGCAGCGGCACGATCAGCAGCGCGACCAGGTTGATGATCTTGATCAGCGGGTTCACGGCCGGGCCGGCGGTGTCCTTGTACGGGTCACCCACGGTATCGCCGGTCACGGCCGCCTTGTGTGCTTCGCTGCCCTTGCCGCCGTGATGACCATCCTCGATGTATTTCTTTGCATTGTCCCAGGCGCCGCCGCCGGTACACATCGAGATCGCCACAAACAGACCGGTGACGATGGTGCCCATCAGCAGGCCGCCGAGCGCCTTCGGGCCGAGCACGATGCCGACCACGATGGGCACGATCACCGGCAACAGCGACGGGATCATCATTTCCTTGATCGCAGCGGCGGTCAGCATGTCCACTGCACGGCCATACTCCGGCTTCGCGGTGCCTTGCATGATGCCGCTGATCTCGCGGAACTGACGCCGCACTTCCTCGACCACCGAGCCGGCCGCGCGCCCCACCGCTTCCATCGCCATCGCGCCGAACAGGAAAGGAATCAGGCCACCGATGAACAGGCCGATAATGATCATCGGATCCGACAGGTCGAAAGTGACGTTGATGCCCCGATCATGCAGCGCGTGCGTGTAATCGGCGAACAGCACGAGTGCCGCGAGGCCGGCCGAACCGATCGCGTAGCCCTTGGTCACCGCCTTCGTGGTGTTGCCCACCGCATCCAACGGATCGGTGATGTCGCGCACGCTGTCGGGCAGCTCGGCCATTTCGGCGATGCCGCCGGCGTTATCGGTGATCGGGCCATACGCATCGAGCGCGACGACGATACCGGCCATGCTCAGCATCGCGGTCGCCGCGACGGCAATGCCGTACAGCCCCGCCAGTGCATACGACACCAGAATGCCGGCGCACACGAACAGCACCGGCCATGCGGTGGACTTCATCGAGATACCGATGCCGGCAATGATGTTCGTCGCATGCCCGGTGGTCGATGCCTGTGCAATGTGCTTCACCGGATGGAAGTCGGTGCCGGTGTAGTACTCGGTAATCCACACCATCGCCGCAGTCAGCACCAGGCCCACCACGCAGGAACCGAACAGGCCCATGGCCGTCGCTGCGCGTCCGTCGGACATCGTGACGGCTTCCGGGAACAGGGTCGTGGTCACGAAATAAAACGCAATCAGTGACAGCACACCAGAGACGATCAGGCCGCGATACAGCGCCGGCATCACGTTCCGCATGTTCGGGCTGGCCTTCACGAACATCACGCCAATGATGGACGCGATGATCGACACGCCGCCGAGCACCAGCGGATACGTGACCGCTGCCGATGCCGCCGACGTGACCATCAATGCACCGAGCGCCATGGTCGCAATCAGCGTCACCGCATAAGTCTCGAACAGATCCGCGGCCATGCCGGCGCAGTCACCGACGTTGTCACCGACGTTGTCGGCAATCACGGCGGGGTTGCGCGGGTCATCTTCCGGAATGCCGGCCTCGACCTTGCCGACCAGGTCGGCACCGACGTCGGCACCCTTGGTGAAGATGCCGCCACCGAGACGCGCAAAGATCGAGATCAGCGAAGAACCGAATGCAAAGCCTAGCAGCGGCTTCAGCACGGCCGGGGTCGGTGTATCGACGCCGCCGATCAGGTAATAGAAGATCGATACGCCCAGCAAGCCCAGACCCACCACCAGCATGCCGGTGATCGCGCCGCCACGGAAAGCCACATCGAGCGCCGGACCGATACCCTGCGTCGCCGCTTGCGCAGTACGCACATTCGCGCGCACCGACACATTCATGCCGATGAAGCCGCAGGCACCGGACAGGATGGCGCCGAGCACAAAGCCGCCCGCGGTCATGCCATCGAGGAAAACACCGATCAGGATCGCCAGCACCACACCGACGATCGCAATCGTCCGGTACTGACGCGCCAGATACGCAGCAGCGCCCGCCTGAATCGCGGCCGCGATTTCCTGCATGCGTGCATTGCCGGGGTCCTGACCAAGAATCCAGCTGCGGGAGATGAGTCCGTAGATCACGGCGATGACGCCGCAAGCCACGGCAAACCACAAGCCTGTTGATGCCATATGTCTCCTCCTGAAGTTCACGACAGTTTTTATAACAACCAGCCTGTCTGCCTTGTGCCGGCAGCTTGGGCGTCACTACAAACTTTTCGCTATCCCCCGCTTTGTCGTTCTGCTTGGTGCGGATGTCGGGATCGTACTCAAGGTATCGCTATATGCTGCAACGCACATGCACGCATTTTTCGTCGCTCACGATCCGATCAGCTCGGACGCGCCGTTGATGGTGCATGCGTTCGGTAAAACTTGGTTCGCCTGTGAAAAAGCGGACCGTAGTCCGCTTCATGATGCCTTATTCCGCCAGCGCCGCAAAGGCTCGGTCGCGGATTTCTTCGACCGGCCCGACGCCCGCTATCTTGCGATATTTCGGCGCGCCCGCCTGACCGGTTTTTGCCCAGTCGTTGTAATAACCGACGAGCACCTTGGTCTGGTCGTGGTACACCGCGAGACGCTTCTTCACGGTCTCTTCCTTGTCGTCGTCGCGCTGGATCAGTTCTTCACCGGTCACGTCATCCTTGCCGGCGACCTTGGGTGGATTGAACTTCACATGATAGGTACGGCCCGACGCCGTATGCACGCGGCGGCCGCTCATCCGCTCGATGATGGCTTCGTCCGGCACATCGATTTCAAGCACGTAGTCGATCGCGACGCCGGCATCCTTCATCGCATCGGCTTGCGGAATGGTGCGCGGAAAACCGTCGAACAAATAACCGTTCGCGCAATCCGGCTGCTGCAGGCGGTCCTTCACGAGGCCAATGATGATGTCATCCGACACCAGGCCACCCGCATCCATGACCTGCTTCGCAGCGATACCGAGCGGCGTGCCCTCTTTTACTGCAGCGCGCAGCATGTCGCCGGTCGAGATCTGCGGGATGTTGAATCGTTCTTTGATATAGGAAGCCTGGGTACCCTTGCCGGCACCGGGCGCTCCCAACAGGATGAGCCGCATCGTAAATCCTTAAACTAATTTTTATCTCTGGCTGCAGGTAGGGAATCCACCGCGCGAATTGTGTTCGCAACGGGTGTTCAGCAACGGAATTCCGGGCAGCGCGGCGGTATTGTCTCCCAACTACCTTGCCCGAAACTTACCACAGAATCCGGCGCTTCCCCAGAATTGGCGGCCCTTGACAAGCCTCAAGCAGAGAACAGGCGACGCACGCGTTCGAGGTCTTCCGGCGTATCGACACCGGCGGCCGGTGCTTCATCGACCACATGCACCGCGATGCGATGCCCGTTCCACAGCACGCGCAATTGTTCGAGCGCTTCGATCTGCTCGATCGGCGATGGCGGCAACGACGGATACTGCTGCAGGAAGGACTGACGATATGCATAAATGCCGACATGCCGCAGTGCGAGATAGTCTTTCGGCATCGTGCTGCGGTCATGCGCAAACGCATCGCGATGCCAGGGCAGCGGTGCGCGCGAAAACAGCAGCGCATCGCCATGCGCATCGAGCACGACCTTCACCACGTTCGGGTTGAACAGATCGTCGGCCGCATGAATCGCATGCGCCGCAGTGGCCACCGGGGTCTGCTCACGCACGCGCGCCGCGCACGCATCGATCAGCGCCGGATCGATCAAGGGCTCGTCACCCTGCACATTCACGATCACCGCATCGTCCGGCAAACCGACAGCGGCCGCGACTTCGGCAATGCGGTCGGTGCCTGACGGATGGTCGGCACGCGTGAGGCGCGCTGCAATGCCATGCTGCGCGCAGGCGGCCATCACATCGGGATGGTCGGTGGCGACGATCACGTGCGCCGCCGACGACAGCGCCGCGCGTTGCGCCACCCGCACCACCATCGGCTGGCCGGCAATATCAGCCAGCGGCTTGTCGGGCAAGCGCGTCGATGCCATGCGGGCGGGAATGATGACGGTAAAGCTCACCGGCAGCGTCGTTGCGAACAGGGGATCAGGTGGCGGGGCCGGCGGCATTGCCGGAAGCGGCGCCGGCACCATCAGCTGGGGTGCCTGACGCCGCATTCATGTCACGTGCTTCTTCGGCCCACATGATGGGGATGCCATCGCGGATAGGATACGCGAGGCGATCGGGTGCGCAGATCAGTTCCTGCGCATCCTTGTCGTATTTCAGCGGGCCCTTGCACAAGGGGCAGACCAGGATGTCAAGCAGTCGGGTATCCACGCAATTTCTCCACGATATAGTCGGCCAGCGGGCCGGCGATGCTGGCCTTCACGGGCACCACCCACAGGCGGCGGTCAGCGCGCAGCGACGCATTGCGCGCGCATTTTACTGCATCCTTCTCGGTGATCAGAATCACATCGGCATCGATGGATGCAAACGGGTTGCCCGCGAAATCATGATGATCCGGCAGCGGCAGCGTGATGGCCAGCGGCACACCTCGCGCGGCCAGCATATCGAAGAAACGCTGCGGATGACCGATACCGGCTGCCGCCGCTACCCGTCGGCCATCATGCAGCGCCGCCAGCGGCATGCGCTCGTTGCGATCGACCAGCTGCTCGGCCTGCGCCCCCTGCAAATGCATCGTGTAGCGATGCAAGCCGGCGGCTTCCACCCCCTGCTCGACGCCATTCAACACATGGAAATCGGCACGTCGCGATGCCGGTTCGCGCAAGGGCCCGGCCGGCAACAACCAGCCATTGCCGACCCCACGGGCATCCGACAGCTGAATCTCGATCTGGCGGCCAAGCGCGTAATGCTGCAAGCCGTCATCGGCCACGATCACATTGACCGTCGGATGCAGCGCCAGCAAACGACGCGCAGCCCACACGCGATCGCGCCCCACCACCACCGGTGCGCCACTGCGCTGTGCGATCAGCAAAGGCTCATCGCCCACCTCATCGGCGGTGCTGTTGGCTTTGACTTCGACAATCTGCTCGGATTCCCGGCCGTAACCGCGCGAGATCACGCCCGGATGAAAACCCCGCTCGCGCAAGCTCTCGACCAGCCAGATCGTGAACGGGGTCTTGCCCGTGCCGCCCACGAAAATATTGCCGACCACGATCACCGGCACTGGCAGCTTGACCTGGCGCAGGATGCGCAATGCATACAGCGCGCGGCGCAGCGCAGTCAGCACACCATAGACAGCCGCCAGCGGTAACAGCGCGATCGCGAATCCGCCGCGCCGCTGCCAGGCGCGCGTGAACAGGACCTCAACGCGCTGGCTGACGCCGCCAGCGCTGCGCATGCGCGTCATGGCGCGCCACCGCCGCCGGCATGTTGCAGGCCCTGCGTCGCGAAATTCAGCCGCTGCAGGCCCGCCATGCGCGCCGCCTCCATCACGTTCACCACCGATTGGTGGGTCGCCATCGCGTCGGCATGCACTTCCACGGTCACGTCCGCACGCCCGCGTGCGGCATCACGCAGCACGTTCGCGAGTGTCGCGGCATCGCGCGCATCGATGCGACGGTTGTCTACCGCGAAGCGGCCATCGGCATCGACTGCCACCCGTATCCATTCCGGCTGCGGCTGCTTGCGGCTGGGGTCGGCAGTCGGCAGGCTCACGCGCAGCGCACTGACTTTGCTGAACGTGGTGCTGACCATCAGGAAGATCAGGATCACCAGCAGCACGTCGATGAAGGCGATCAGGTTCACCTCGGGACGGTCGCGTTCGCGGCCTTTGCGGAAATTCATGTCAGTCGCGCACGCCGTTCAGCGCATCGACGAAATGCACCGCCTGCTGCTCCATGTCGACCACGAAATCATCGACTCTGGCATGGAAGTGGCGGTGACACACCAGCGCCGGCATCGCCACCGCAAGGCCGAAGGCGGTGTTATACAGCGCCACTGAAATGCCGTGCGCAATGCGCATCGGGTCGCCGCCGGCCGCATCCTGCGCGCCGAATAGCTCGATCATGCCGATCACGGTACCGAACAGGCCCAGCAACGGCGCCAGCGTCGCAATCGTGCCCAGCGTCGTCAGGTAGCGCCCGAGCTGATGCGCAACGGCGCGGCCGGCTTCCTCGATCGCCTGCCGCATCACGTCGCGCGGCGCGCCGGTGTTGCGCATGCCGGCGGCCAGCACACGGCCCAGCGGCGAGTTCCGCTCCAGCTGGCGCAGCACTTCGGCGTCGGCACGGCCATCGCGCGCGACCGCAATCGCTTCGGACAGCAAGGAGGGCGGCAAGATGCGCGCAGGCCGCAGGTACAATGCGCGCTCGACGATGACCGCAAGCGCGATGACGGATGCGGCAAGCAAGAACCAGATCGGCCAGCCCGCAGCCTGGATGATGGCGAACAAGGTGCAGTCCCCGGATGTGTGGAATCAACGGTTGCAGACTGTATCCGCTTCACTGCCCCCGGGCAAGGAATCTGCAACCCGAGGCGATGCTCGGCCATCGGCAGCGATAGCCGCGATGGCCACAGGTGTTGCGGCGACGCAGGCGCTTGCTTGAGCGTGCGCAAACCGCGCCGGCAGGGCGATGTCAGGTCAAACCCCGCGTTGTTCACATCTGGTGTGGATAACTTTGTGGGCAAGCTGGGGCGGCCCCTGCAAAGTCCTTGATTCATAAGCACTTTTCTGAGTTGCCTCAGAATCAGGCAACAAAGGTTTTCCTTTAATAATCAATGGCTTATCTCAAATTCGCATCTTGCACCTCCGGAAGATTCCGATTTCCCGCCCGGCAGGAACTTGCGCGCAATAATGTGGAAAGCCAGCACTGCCCGACCCGCCGCGATGGAATTTGACCTGCCCGATGCATTGCCGGAAGGACCGCGGAAATCGTCCGCCAGCCGCCCGGAGATATTGACGGTTTCCCAATTGAACCAGGCGGTGTCACGCCTGCTGGAGCGCAGCTTCCCGCTGGCCTGGATTGCGGGCGAAATCTCCAACGTCACGCGCGCCGCGTCCGGCCACTGGTACTTCACGCTGAAGGACGCCGGCGCGCAGGTGCGCGCGGTGATGTTCCGCGGCCGCGCACAGTATGTGGACTTCGCGCCGCGCGAAGGCGACAAGATCGAGGTGCGCGCGACCGTCAGCCTGTATGCGCCGCGCGGCGATTTCCAGCTCAATGTCGAGACCATGCGCCGCGCCGGCGTCGGCAACCTGTATGAAGCCTTCCTGCGGCTGAAGGCGCAACTCGGCGCCGAAGGCTTGTTCGATGCCGCGCGCAAGCGCAAGCTGCCGCGCTTCCCGCGCACCATCGGCATCGTCACCAGCCCGCAGGCAGCGGCGCTGCGCGACATGATCACCGCATTCCGCCGGCGCGCACCGCATGTGCAGCTGCTGTTGTATCCGACGCTGGTCCAGGGCGACGCGGCCGCCGCGCAGATCGCGCAAGCGATTGCGACCGCATCGGCACGCGCCGAGTGCGACGTGCTGATCGTCGGCCGTGGCGGCGGCAGCCTGGAGGACTTGTGGTGCTTCAATGACGAGCGCGTCGCGCGCGCGATCGCTGCGTGTTCGATGCCGACGATCTCGGGCGTCGGGCATGAAACCGATGTGACGATCGCCGACTTCGTTGCCGACCTGCGCGCACCGACACCGACGGCAGCCGCCGAACTGGCCGCAACGCCGCGCGCCGACTGGCTCGCGGCCCTCGGCCAGCATGCCGATGACCTTGATGCTGCGATGCGCCGCCAGCTCGACGAACAGACACAGACGCTGGACTGGCTCGCGCATCGCGTGCAGGGACCGGGCGCAGCAATACGGCAGCACCGGCTCAAGCTCGACGCCTTGCAGGCGCGGCTGCAGCATGCGACCGAGGTGCCACTGTCCGGCGCGCGCTTTGCGCTCGCGCAATCTGCGCGCCGGCTGCAACATGCACTGCCCGACACGCGCCTGATGCGCACGCAACTGGCAGCGCGCGAGGAACGACTGGGCGCCGGCTTCCATGCCCGCCGATTGGCAGCCGACCACCGGCTGTCGGCGCTGCAAGCACAACTGGAATTGCTCGCGCCGCAGCGCACGCTGGAACGCGGCTATGCGATCGTGCAAGATGCCCGCGGCCAGGTGCTTCGCGACAGCACGCAACTGACGGCGCCACAGGCACTGCACCTGAAACTGGCGCGCGGCAGCGCCACGGTGCATGTTGATCAGGTGACGCCGGATCCGGACTGATTCCCGCGCGACGCACTGCTTCGCCCATGCTGCCGGGGCACACAACGTCGATGACTGATTGGGCTATACTTCGCCGGCATTTATAAAGGAGCAAGGTCGCACTGCCGGTATGTGCGCATGCATCCATCAACAATAATTCGATCGTTTGAATTTCTTGGAGGATTTATGGCAGCTATTCTGCAATCACTGGGCCGCACCGTCATTGCCGGCCTCGTCATCCTGATCCTGCTGGTGCTGATCGCCAGCAGCGTGTCAGGCGCCGCCCCCGCCATGGGCCATGCCTGGGGTGCATTCGTCATGCGCTGGCTACACGTGCTGTCGGGCGTGATGTGGATCGGCCTGCTGTGGTACTTCAACTTCGTGCAGATCCCGTCGATGCCGAAGATCCCGGATGAGCAAAAGCCGGCGATCGGCAAAGTCATCGCACCGACCGCCCTGTTCTGGTTCCGTTATGCAGCACTGGCCACCGTCGTCACCGGCGTACTGCTGGCATGGATGAATGGTTATCTCGCTGCGGCACTCGGCCTGCAGGTGCCGTTCCACGCGATTGGCATCGGCATGTGGCTGGCACTGCTGATGGCCTTCAATGTCTGGTTCATCATCTGGCCGAACCAGAAGAAGGCGCTCGGCATCGTGACCGTCGAAGCCGACGAAAAAGCCAAGGCCGCACGCATGGCAATGCTGACCTCGCGCTTCAACACGATGCTGTCGATTCCGATGCTGTACATGATGGTCGCACAGCAAAACGCCGGCCTGTAATCAGCACGGCGTCAAACAAAAATCCCGCGCTCTGGCGCGGGATTTTTTTTGCGAGTTCAGCGCGTCACAGCGCGTTGATCGGTATGCGCAGGTAACTGACGCCGTTATCGTCTTTCGGCGGCATATCGCCGGCGCGGATATTCACCTGCACCGACGGCAAGATCAGCACCGGCATCTCCAGCGTCGCATCACGCTTGGTGCGCATCTCGACAAATTGCGCTTCCGAGATGCTGTCGTTGATGTGGATGTTCTTCTGCCGCTGCTCGCGCACCGTGGTCTCGAACGCGATCGGACGATCGTTCGGCGGATAGTCGTGGCACATGAACAGGCGTGTGTCATCCGGCAGGCTCAGGATCTTCTTCACGGATTTGTACAGGGTCTTCGCATCACCGCCGGGGAAATCACAGCGCGCAGTGCCGACGTCGGGCATGAACATGGTGTCGCCAACGAAGACGGCATCACCGATCTGGTAGGCGACGCAAGCGGGCGTGTGACCCGGCACATACAGCGTATGGCCAGACAAGCCGCCAAAGCTGAACACCTCATCTTCCTTCAGCAGATGATCGAATTGCGCGCCATCGGTGGAAAAACCGCTTTCCAGATTGAAGATGCCCTTGAACACCTTCTGCACAGTGGTGATGTGGTCGCCGATCGCGGTACGGCCACCGAGCTTTTGCTTCAGGTAAGGCGCGGCAGTGATATGGTCGGCATGCGCATGGGTTTCGAGTATCCATTCCACCTTCAGCTGCTTTTGCTGCACGAAGGCGATCACCTTGTCGGCCGAGGTCGTGCGTGTACGGCCCGATTTCGGGTCGTAGTCGAGCACGGAGTCGATGATCGCGCACGGACCGCCTTCCTTCTCGTACACGACATAGGTCACGGTCCAGGTGGCGGGGTCGAAAAATCCCTCGACCTGGGGCTTCACGGCGGTGGCAGACATGGGCTTCTCCTTGAAAGGTAGCGTTGACCAATAGTTTATTGGAATATATAATATCACCGCGTTAAGTTAAAACACAAGACCAGTACAAGACACCATCACCAGATCAATGGCCGCCGGCGCATCCTGGCCGGCGACACACCGGAGAACCGCCATGGCAGTCACGCCTACCCGTCATAACGACGTATTCAGCACTGCGCCGCAAATCAGCCCGGAAGACCTCGCGCAGATCGCGGCCATGGGCTTCAAGACCGTGATCAACAACCGCCCGGATGGCGAAGGCGGTGCCGAGCAACCGTCCAGCGCGCAAATCCAGGCGGCGGCGAAGCAAGCCGGCCTGATCTATGCGCACCTGCCCGTCATCAGTGGCCAGATCACGGATGCGCAGGCGCGACAGTTCGCGGAATTGCTTGCGCAATGCCCGAAGCCAGTGCTTGCTTTCTGCCGCAGCGGGGCGCGCTCGCAAAACCTGCATCGGATGGCCAGCGGTTACGCGGCACCGGCCGCCGCTGCGTCAACCAGCGGCGCCGCATCCGCCTGCAACTGGGGGGACAGCCATGACATCCTGATCATCGGCGGCGGTGCCGCCGGCATCGCGCTGGCAGCCAGCCTGCTCAAGCGCCAGCCCAACCTGCAGATTTCCATCGTCGAGCCGCGCGACAAGCATTACTACCAGCCGGCCTGGACCCTGGTCGGCGCCGGCGCGTTCGACCCGAAAGCGACCGAGCGCGACATGGCGTCGGTCATGCCCAAGGGCGTGACCTGGATACGCGCGGCCGTCACCGCATTCGACCCGGCGCAGCGTAAGGTGATGCTCGATACCGGCAACGCGATCAGCTATCAGAACCTGGTGGTCGCACCGGGGCTGCAGCTGAACTGGGGCGCGATTCCCGGTTTGCAGGAGACGCTGGGCAAACATGGCGTCACGTCGAACTACCGTTATGACCTCGCACCGTATACCTGGCAACTGGTGCAATCGATGAAAAAAGGGCGCGCGATCTTCACGCAGCCGCCGATGCCGATCAAGTGCGCCGGCGCACCGCAAAAGGCGATGTATCTGTCCTGCTTCGACTGGGAACAGCGCGGACTGCTGAAAGACATGGACGTGGAATTCCACAATGCCGGCGCGGTGCTGTTCGGCGTCTCGACCTTCGTGCCGCCGCTGATGGAATACGTGAACCGTTACGGCATACACCTGCACTTCAACTCGAAGCTGGTGGCGGTCGATGGCGAGCGCCAGCTGGCGTGGTTCGAAGAAAAGGATGCCGACGGCCAGCTGCAGCGCGTTGAAAAGTCTTTCGACTTCCTGCATGTGGTGCCGCCGCAGAGCGCGCCCGACTTCGTGCGCGAAAGCGAACTGGCGAATGCCGAAGGCTGGGTGGATGTCGACCAGACCACGCTGCAGCATGTGCGCTATCCGGAAATCTTCAGTCTCGGCGATGCGTGCTCGTCGCCGAACGCGAAGACGGCTGCCGCCGCGCGCAAACAAGTAGTGGTGGTGGCCGAAAACCTGCTCGCTGCGCGCAGCGGTGAGCCACTGCCGACCCGCTATGACGGCTATGGCTCTTGCCCGCTGACGGTCGAGAAAGGCAAGATCGTACTGGCCGAATTCGGCTTTGGCGGCAAGCTGCTGCCCACCTTCCCGCTCGATCCGACCATACCGCGCCGGTCCGCCTGGATACTGAAGAAAGACATCCTGCCGGCGATTTACTGGGATGTGATGCTGAAGGGCCGCGAATGGCTCGCGCGTCCGGTACCGGGTTGATGAAGCATTGAACGACAGATGATGATGCGCAAACTGCTACCCTCATGGCTCACTGCCTACCAGCGCCCGTGGCTGGCCGGCGACCTGACCGCCGGCATGGTGGTCACGGTGATGCTGATACCGCAAAGCCTCGCGTATGCGATGCTCGCGGGCTTGCCGCCGGCGGTCGGCCTGTATGCGAGCGTGCTGCCGCTGTTTGCGTATGCCCTGTTCGGCAGCAGCATGGCACTGGCGGTGGGGCCGGTGGCGGTCGCTTCGCTGATGACAGCCAGCGTCCTTGCGCCCATCGCGTTGCCGGGCTCGCCCGAGTATCTGGCGATGGCGATCTTGCTGGCCTTGCTGTCGGGCGTGATCCTGTTCATTGCCGGTCTGCTGCGTCTGGGTTTTCTGGCGTACTTCCTCAGTCATCCGGTGATCAGCGGCTTCATCTCCGGCTCGGCCGTGCTGATCACGGTCGGCCAGTTGAAGTCGCTGCTGGGCTTGCCGCTGCCATCGGGCAGCATTCTCACCACGCTGTCAGCGTTGCCGCAACAGCTGCCGGCGCTCAATGCCACCACCGCGACGCTCGGCCTGTCGGCACTGGTGTTCCTGTGGTTTGCGCGCCGGTACCTGGGCCCGCTGTTGAAGCGCGTCGGTGTGCCGGTCAATATTGCTGATCTCGCGACCAAGCTGGCGCCCATGCTGGCGGTGATTGCCTCGACGGCGATCGTCGCGCATTACGGGCTGGACCAGTCGGCCGGTGTGTCCATCGTCGGCGAGGTACCAGCGGGCCTGCCGGCACTGGCGCTGCCATCGCTGGACAAGAGCGCGCTGTCGCTGCTGTCCCTGCTGCTGGTGCCGGCAGCACTGATCTCGCTGGTCGGCTTTGTCGAAAGCGTATCGGTCGCGCAGTCGCTGGCCCTCAAGCGCGGCCAGCGCATCGACCCGAACCGTGAATTACGCGGCATAGGCGCAGCGAATATCGCGAGTGCACTGTCCGGCGGCTACCCGGTCACGGGAGGTTTTGCACGCTCGGTCGTGAATTTTTCTGCCGGTGCGCAGACGCCGGCTGCCGGCATCGTGTCCGCCGTGATGATGGCCATCGTGATTGCCGGCTTCACCGACAGCTTCCATTACCTGCCGCACACGGTGCTGGCCGCGACTATCATCGTCGCTGTCACCGGGCTGATTGATATCGACACGCTGATCGATGCCTGGCGCTACGACAAGGCCGACGCGACCTCGCTGTTGCTGACCTTCTTTGGTGTGATTCTGCTCGGCGTCGAAGAAGGCATCCTGCTCGGCGTGGTGCTGTCGCTGGCCGTGCTGGTGTGGCGCAGCAGCCATCCGCACATCGCCGTCGTAGGTCGGGTGCCGGGCAGCGAACACTTCCGCAATGTCGAGCGCCATCAGGTCGAGACACTGCCAGGCCTGATCGCGCTGCGCATCGACGAAAGCCTGTACTTTGCGAATGCACAGGTGCTGGAAGCGCGCATCGAAGGGCTGGTGCAGGCGCATCCGGACACACGCTGTATACTGCTGATCCTGTCGGCCGTGAACCAGCTGGATAGCACGGCCCTGGGCATACTGACCGAGCTCGAGCAGAGCCTGGCGTCGCGCAATATCAGCCTGCAGTTTTCCGAAATCAAGGGACCCGTCCTTGACCGCCTGCGCCCCACACCACTGGGAGAACGCATGAAAGATCGGATCTACCTCAGTACGCACCAGGCCTTCGAGGCCCACGCCGACAAGCGCGACGAGCGCAACAAGACCGACAGCACCGCCCTCGCCTGACGCGACAGCTTCAGGCGAACTGCGGCCACCGTTCTCCTGAAAGACTGTTTCCATGCTACTCGATGCATTAGGGCTGGCCCGTCTGCAATTCGCATTCACGGTCAGCTTCCATATCATTTTTCCGGCGTTTTCGATCGGGCTTGCCAGCTATCTGGCCGTGCTCAATGGCCTGCACCTGATGACCGGGCGCGCAGTATTCCAGAACCTGTTCGACTACTGGAAGAAAATCTTCGCCGTCGCGTTCGGCATGGGCGTGGTGTCCGGCATCGTGATGAGCTATCAGTTCGGCACCAACTGGGCCGTGTTCTCCGACAAGGTCGGCCCGGTGCTGGGACCGCTGATGGGTTATGAAGTGCTGTCGGCTTTCTTCCTCGAAGCCGGCTTCCTCGGCGTGATGCTGTTCGGTCGCGAGCGGGTCGGACCGAAGCTGCATTTCTTCGCCACCGCGATGGTGGCGCTCGGCACCTTCATGTCGGCATTCTGGATCCTGTCGGTGAACAGCTGGATGCAGACCCCGGCCGGCTATGCGACCAATGACGTCGGACAATTCATCGTGGTCGACTGGATGGCGGTGATCTTCAATCCCTCGTTCCCGTACCGGCTGGTGCACATGCTGCTGGCTGCCTACCTGACAACGGCGTTCGTGGTCGGCGCGGTCGGCGGGCTTCACTTGCTGAAGGCACGTCACACCGGCACACCGAATGCCGGCGCGCGCACCATGTTCTCGATGGCGATGTGGATGATCGTCTGCACCGCGCCGCTGCAGATCGCGGCCGGCGATTTCCACGGCCTGAACACGCTGGAGCACCAGCCCGCCAAGATTGCGGCCATGGAAGGTCATTTCGAATCGCATGCGGGCGCGCCGCTGATTCTGTTCGGCGTGCCGAACAGCGATGAAGAACGCGTGGATGCGAAGATCGCGATTCCCAAACTCGGCAGCCTGATCCTCACGCATGACGCCGACGGCGTCGTGCAGGGACTGAAGGCATGGCCACCGGAAGAACGGCCGCCGGTCGGCGTGCTGTTCTGGAGCTTCCGCGTGATGGTCGGCATCGGCATGGCGATGCTCGGCATCGGGCTGTGGAGCCTGTGGCAACGCGCACGCGGTCGCCTGTATGACGCGCCGTGGTTGCATCGTGCCGCGCTGCTGATGGGCCCGAGCGGTTTCATCGCGGTGATCGCCGGCTGGATCACCACCGAAGTCGGCCGCCAGCCCTATACCGTGTATGGCTTGCTGCGCACGGCGGAATCGGTATCGGCGATCGATACACCGGCAGTCGGCGCATCGCTGCTGGCCTTCATCGTCGTCTATTTCTCGCTGTTCGGCATGGGCACCTATTACATCCTGCGGCTGATGTCGCGCGCACCGTCCGAGCATGAGAGCGGGCTGTCGGCGACCGAGCCGATCCGCGCCGCCGGCATCATGCCGTCGCCGGTGATTGCATCTGCCGAAGGGAGGCACTGAACATGAACCTTGATCTTCCGCTGATCTGGGCCGGGCTGATCGCATTTGCGGTGCTGGCCTATGTGATCCTCGATGGTTTCGACCTGGGCGTCGGCATCCTGTTCCTGTTCGTGCAAGGTGAACAGAACCGCGACCAGATGATGAACTCGGTCGCGCCGGTATGGGACGGCAACGAGACCTGGCTGGTGCTGGGCGGTGGCGGCCTGTTTGCGGTATTCCCGCTCGCGTATGCCGTCATCATGCCGGCACTGTATGCACCGATCATCGCGATGCTGCTGGCACTGGTGTTCCGTGGCGTCGCATTTGAATTCCGCTGGAAGACCGAGCGCAAGTACCTGTGGGACTGGGCGTTCACGGTCGGCTCCACCGCCGCCGCTTTCTTCCAGGGCATTGCGCTGGGGGCCTTCGTGCAAGGTATCCCGGTCGCCGGTCGCGCCTATGCCGGCGGCTGGTGGGACTGGCTGACGCCGTTCTCGCTGACCACCGGCGCCGCGCTGGTGATTGGCTATGCACTGCTGGGCTCGACCTGGCTGATCTGGAAGACCGATGGCGAAGTGCAGGACCGTTCCGTGCGCTTCGCATGGATCTCCGGCGTATTGACGCTGGCACTGATCGGCATCGTCAGCTTGTGGACACCCTTCCTCAGTGAGCACTTCATGGCGCGCTGGTTTGCTTGGCCGCAGGCGCTGTACGTGATGCCGGTGCCGGCGCTGGTGCTGGCCTGCGCAATGGCGCTTTACATCGGCCTGCGCGACCGACATGAACTCCTCCCCTTCCTCGCATCGCTGGGCCTGTTCGTGCTGTCCTTCATTGGCCTGTGCATCAGCTTCTATCCGCATATCGTGCCGTCGTCGGTCACGATCTGGGAAGCCGCCGCGCCGGAGAACAGCCTGCGCTTCCTGATCGTCGGCGCGTCGGTGCTGCTGCCCGTCATCCTTGCCTACACCTTCTATTCGTACTGGGTGTTCCGCGGCAAGGTGAATGCGGCGGGTGCTTACCATTGAGCCGCGCTGAACTGCGCTGCAACGACCTGGGCTGCACGAGCTTGCGATGAGAGAACTGGGCAAGAAACTGGGATGGTTCGCGCTGATCTGGGTGCTGTCGGTCGCGGCACTCGGCATCGTCGCGACCCTGATTCGCTGGCTTATTCGCTAAGCCGCTGAGCCGCTAAACCGCTAAGCCGCCAGCGCGCGATACCCGCAAAAAAACCGGCCGCGGCCTAATGCTGGTCAGTTAACGCAAGTCGCTGGATCCCGGCTTGCGCCGGGATGACGTTTTAAGGCCGATAGCCCTTGATATGTCGTCCCGGCGCAAGCCGGGATCCAGTGTCTTTCGTTGAGCACCCGAAAACTTCGCCCTTAACTGACCGGCATTAGGCCGCGGCCGGTTTTTTTATGGCGTCACTGCGTCAGCGTCAGAAGAATGCCTGTATCCCTGTCTGCGCACGCCCCAGAATCAGCGCATGCACATCGGCGGTGCCCTCGTAAGTGTTCACCACCTCGAGGTTCACCACATGGCGAATCACGCCGAATTCATCGCTGATGCCATTCCCGCCCAGCATGTCGCGCGCAGTCCGTGCAATGTCCAGCGCCTTGCCGGCCGAATTGCGCTTCATGATGGACGTGATCTCGACTGCCGCCGTGCCTTCGTCCTTCATTCGGCCCAGACGCAGGCAGCCTTGCAATGCGAGGGCGATCTCGGTCTGCATGTCAGCCAGCTTTTTCTGCACCAGCTGATTTGCGGCCAACGGACGGCCGAACTGCTTGCGGTCCAGCGTGTACTGCCGTGCCGCATGCCAGCAGAACTCAGCGGCGCCCATCGCCCCCCACGCAATGCCATAGCGCGCCGAGTTCAGACAGGTGAACGGCCCCTTCAGACCCTTCACGCCCGGCAGCAGGTTTTCATCCGGTACGAACACGCGGTCCATCACGACTTCGCCGGTCACGGATACGCGCATGCCGACCTTGCCCTGAATCTTGGGCGCGGACAGACCCGGCATGCCTTTTTCAAGAATGAAGCCGCGGATATCGCCGGCATCATCCTTGGCCCAGATCACGAACACATCCGCCAGCGGGCTGTTGGTGATCCACATCTTTGCGCCCGTCAGTTCATAGCCACCGGCGACTTTCTTCGCGCGCGTTTCCATGCTGCCCGGGTCGGAGCCATGATTCGGTTCGGTCAGGCCGAAGCAGCCGATCAGTTCACCCTTCGCGAGGCCGGGCAGGTATTTCTGCTTTTGCGCTTCACTGCCGAACTCGAAGATCGGCACCATCACCAGCGAGCTTTGCACGCTCATCACCGAGCGGAAACCGGAATCGACACGTTCGATCTCGCGCGCGATCAGGCCGTAGTCCACGTAATTGAGGCCGGCACCACCGTACTGCGCGGGTATCGTCGGGCCGAACAGACCGAGATCACCCATCTCGCGGAACAGGTTGACGTCGAATTGCTCATGCCGGAACGATGCCAGCACACGCGGCATCAACTTCTCCTGTGAATACGCATGCGCGGCATCGCGCACCATGCGCTCGTCGGCGGTCAGCTGCTGCTCCAGCAGCAGCGGGTCTTCCCAGTGGAACGGTGGATGGGCCATGATCTCGGACTCGGAGGATGAAGGTAGGCGGTCCGGCAGGGCCAGGACCGCCCATGAAGTTTAGCGGATGCGCGCAACCAGTTCGCCGATGATGCCGCGCCGGAAGGACAGCACGCAGATCACAAAGATCAGACCGGTCACCATGGTCACCGATTCGCCGATGGAGTTGAACCATTCGACCGAGGTGATCGTCGCCAGCCAGCTGCCGAAATCGCCTAGCTTGTTTTCGAGCGCGATGATGATGATCGCGCCAATCACGGGGCCGAATAGCGTGCCCATGCCGCCGACCAGGGTCATCAGCACCACCAGCCCCGACATCGACCAGTGCACATCAGTCAGTGTGCCAAAGCCCAGCACCACGGCCTTGGTCGAACCGGCCAGGCCGGCCAGGCCCGCCGACAGCACGAAGGCCATCAGCTTGTAGCGGTCGGCGTCATAGCCGAGCGAGGTGGCGCGCGGCTCGTTCTCGCGCACCGCTTTCAGCACTTGGCCGAACGGCGAATGCACGATGCGCACGATCAGCAGGAAAGCTGCGATCACGATCGCCAGCACCACGTAGTACATGGTGAGGTCGTTGCTGAGGTCGATGCTGCCGAGCAGTTTGCCGCGCGGGATGGATTGCAAGCCGTCTTCGCCCCCGGTGAATGGCGCCTGCAGGAACACGAAGAACAGCATCTGTGCGAGCGCCAGCGTGATCATCGTGAAATAAATACCCTGGCGACGAATCGCAAGGCCGCCGATCACAAAGCCGAGCGCTGCCGCGAATGCGGTGCCGATCACGATGCCCAGTTCGAACGGCACGCCCCACACCTTCAGCGCATGGCCGGCGATGTACGATGCGCCGCCAAAGAACGCCGCATGGCCGAACGACAGCAAACCGGTAAAGCCGATCAGCAGGTTGAAGGCGCACGCGAACAGCGCGAAGCACAGCATTTTCATCAACAGCACCGGATACAGCTGGAAAGGCGCCACCAGCGCAAACAGCAGCACCGCTGCATAGCCCAGTTTCTTCAACATTGACTCTCTCCCGCCTCGGTTATTTCTCGCGGCCGAACAAGCCGGCCGGACGGATCAGCAGCACGATGGCCATGATGATGAACACCACGGTGGCCGACAGCTCCGGGTAGAACACTTTGGTCAAGCCCTCGATCACGCCGAGGCCGAGGCCGGTGACGATGGAGCCGAGGATCGAGCCCATGCCGCCGATCACCACCACGGCAAAGATGGTCACGATGAGGTTGGAGCCCATCAGCGGCGACACTTGCAGCACCGGCGCCGCCAGCACGCCGGCAAAACCGGCCAGCGCGACGCCAAAGCCATAGGTCAGCGTGACCATCAGCGGCACATTGATGCCGAAGGCTTCGACCATCTTCGGGTTTTCGGTGCCGGCACGCAGGTAAGCGCCGAGGCGGGTCTTTTCGATCACGTACCAGGTCAGCAGGCACACGGTCAGCGATGCCAGCACCACCCATGCGCGGTAGTTCGGCAAGATCATGAAGCCGAGATCGGTCGCACCGGCCAGTTGCGCAGGCACCGAGTACGGCTGGCCGGAGACGCCATAGAACGAGCGGAACACGCCTTCCAGCATCAGCGTGATGCCGAAAGTCAGCAGCAGCCCGTACAGGTGGTCGAGCCGGTACAGCCAGCGCAGCATGGTCTTTTCGATCACGATGCCGAACACGGCCACCAGCAGCGGCGCGACCACCAGCATCACCCAGTAATTGATGCCGAAGTAGTTCAGGCCCATCCATGCGAGGAAGGCGCCCATCATGTACAGCGCGCCATGCGCGAAGTTGATCACATTGAGCAGGCCGAAGATCACCGCCAGCCCGAGCGACAACATCGCATAGAACGAGCCATTCACCAGCCCCAGCAGCAACTGGCCCAGCAACGCGGCGAGCGGAATACCGAAGATCTCCATGTCAGACCCCCAGCAATTCGTGCAGCGTGTCGGACTTCGCGTCCAGTTCGCCGGCGTTGAACGCTTCGACGATCTGACCGTGTTCCATCACATAGAAGCGGTCCGCCAGCGGCGCGGCGAAACGGAAATTCTGCTCGACCATCACGATGGTGTAGCCCTTTGCCTTCAATGCCGTAATCATTCGCGCGAGCGCCTGCACGATCACGGGCGCCAGTCCCTCGGAAATCTCGTCGAGCAGCAGCAGCTTGGCGCCGGTGCGCAGGATGCGCGCCACCGCCAGCATCTGCTGTTCGCCACCGGACAAGCGCGTGCCCTGGCTGTGGCGGCGCTCTTCGAGATTCGGAAACATCTGGTAAATCTCGGCGACCGACATGCCGCCTTCTTTCAGCAGCGGCGGCAGCATCAGGTTTTCTTCGGCCGACAAGGACGAAAAGATCGCGCGCTCTTCCGGGCAATAACCCACGCCGAGATGCGCGATGCGATGCGTGGGCAGGCTGATCGCTTCGACGCCGTTGATCTTCACCGAGCCGGTGCGACGCCCGGTCAGGCCCATGATCGCGCGCAGCGTGGTGGTGCGGCCGGCGCCATTGCGACCGAGCAGCGTGACCACCTCGCCCTGCTCTACTGACAAATTCACGTCATGCAGGATGTGCGATTCCCCGTACCAGGCCTGCAGCCCGGTGATCTCGATGGCCTTGGTCATCCGTGCGCTCCTTCGAGCGCGGCGCTGCTGCCCATGTACGCTTCCAGCACTTGCGGGTTTTGCGACACGGTCGCGTAATCGCCTTCGGCGAGGATGGCGCCGCGCTGCAAGACCGAGATGCGGTCGCAAATACCCGACACCACGTTCATGTTGTGCTCGACCATCAGAATCGTGCGGCCGACCGATACTTTCTTGATCAGGTCAGTCACGCGCTGCACATCTTCATGGCCCATGCCCTGCGTCGGCTCGTCGAGCAACATCAGCTCCGGGTCCATCGCGAGCGTGGTCGCGATCTCGAGCGCGCGCTTGCGGCCATACGGCAAGTCCACGGTGATGCTGTCGGCAAAACCGGACAGCCCGACTTCGTCGAGCAGCGCCAGCGCGCGTTCATTCAACACATCCAGCGTCGCTTCGCTCTTCCAGAAGTGAAAGGAGGTGCCGAGCTTGCGCTGCAGCCCGATGCGCACATTCTCGAGCACCGACAGGTGCGGGAACACGGCCGAGATCTGGAACGAACGGATGATCCCCATGCGCGCGACCTGCGCCGGCTTTTCCATCGTGATGTCGCGGCCATTGAACAGGATCTGCCCCGAGCTCGGCGCAAGGAATTTGGTCAGCAGGTTGAAGCAGGTGGTCTTGCCGGCGCCGTTGGGACCGATCAGTGCATGGATATGCCCGCGCTGCACCTGCAGATTGACCTGGTTGACGGCGACAAAGCCCTTGAATTCGCGCGTCAGGTTCCTGGTTTCGAGAATGATGTCCGACATGAAGGCTCCGGTTCAGAACCTGCGGACGGCCGGAACGGCCAGGGTGGGGGCAGCCATGCTGTACTGTATCTCCGTAGGGTTTTTATAGTTTTGTTAATCCGGTGCCGGCCAGTCTGAAGCGGCCTGACCCGGAAGCCTGACAAGTTATTCTATTTCCAAGAAAAAACAAAATGAATAATTTGATCTTTTTGCGCTGCGTCCATACTGCAGAGCAATATTTCTCACCCTACCTGATACGCAGCGGTGACCTACGGAAGTGACGTTTGGACGTTTGGACGTTTGGACGTGCGGCGTGGCACTGCGCGGTGGAACTGTTCCCGCGCGCCGCCGTCAAAGTTACCTTTGGTCACTACTTTGTTGATACATCACAAAGGCGAGTTCGGTGATCGTAATAAGCTGCCCTTGCCTCATTGAATCTCACTGCGTGCTCGGGTTCTGCATCGCCTGAACAAAGGACACGCCGGCACGCAGGCAAACTTTGCCTTGATGAAATTCCTTCTTCCCGCGTCCGCTTTCGAGCGACGCCTGTTCGCCAGCTTCGCTGCCGGTGCCGCTGCACTGCTGCTGCTGGCCGGCCTTACCTGGCATTTCTCGCTCAAAGGCATCGATGCAACGCGCTTCGTGATCCATTCGCATGAAGTGATCGCCAGCCTCGGCCGCGTGCAGCAGTACGTGTACATGGCCGAGTCCGAGCAGCGCGGCTACCTGATCAGCGGCGATCGCGTTTTCCTCTCCGGCTATCGCGAAGCGCTCGATGAACTGGCACGCGCACAAGGGCGACTGGCCGAATTGGTCGCAGACAATCCGTCACAGGCATCGCGGGTGGACTGGATGAGGGCGATGATTGCATCGCGCATCGACTGGCTGGAAAAGAATGTGCAGCTGGCCGAACTAGGCAGGCCGCAGCGCCGCGACGTGGATGTATTTGCCGGTACCAGCATCGATCGCCAGATCGATATGCTGGCGGATGACTTGTACCGCGAGGAACAGCGCCTGCTGCGCGAACGACAAGGTCTGGAAGCGGATCGCGCGCAGCTGAGTGCCATCGGCTTCTTTGCGTTGTTGTTGCTGGTGCTGATGGCCGTGCCGCTGCTGTACCTGCGCATGCGGCGTGCGTATGACGACAAGCAAAAGGTGGCCGAAGAAGCACGTCGTCTGGTGGATGTGATCGACAGTACGCCCGACCTGATCGCCATGAGCACGCCGGCTGGCCGTGTCGCGTATGTGAACCGCGCGTTTCGCGATGTGCTCGGTATCGGCGACCTGCCCGCCGGGCAGCTGAAACGCGAGAACATTTACAGCGCCGAATCACTGGAGCGCGTGCTGCGCATCGGTATCCCGCATGCGATCGCGCACGGCAGCTGGATCGGCGAGACCAGCCTGGTCACCACCAGCGGCAAGGAAATACCGGTGTCGCAAGTGCTGATTGCGCACCATCAGTCAGATGGCAGCATCACCTTGTCCACCATTGCGCGCGACATCACCGAGCGCAAGCAGGCCGAGCGTCTGCTGGCGGAAAAAAACCGGCAGATCGAACAGGCGTCCCGGCTGAAGACCGAGTTCATGGCCACCATGTCGCATGAATTGCGCACCCCGTTGAATGCCATCATCGGATTTTCCAGCGTGATCCGCGACGGGCTCGCGGGACCGGTCGACCCGACCGTGCGCGAGTATGCGGACGATATCCTGAACAGCGGCCGCCACTTGCTGGAACTGATCAATGACATCCTCGACCTGTCCACCATCGAGTCCGGCAATATGCGGCTCGACGCCGGTATTGTCGATGGTGATGAACTGGCTGCCAGCGGCTTGGCGATCATGCGCGAGCAGGCGATCGCGCGCGGCATACGGCTGCAACAGACGCTGTCACCGGAACTCAAGAGCCTGTGGCTGGACGCGCGCAAGACGCGCCAGATCATCTTCAACCTGTTGTCGAATGCCGTGAAATTCACGCCCGACAATGGCCAGGTGCGTCTGGGCATGCGGCTGGTGCCGCGCAGCCTGATCGAAGCACAGCAGGATGGCGAGTCACGGCGACTGTTCGCGCTGCCACCGTCATCCTTCCTCGAATTCCTCGAGATCTCGGTCAGCGATACTGGCGTCGGCATCGCGCAAGCCGATCTGTACCGACTGTTCCAGCCTTTCACGCAGCTCGATGCATCGCGCAGCCGTTCCTACGAAGGCACCGGCCTCGGGCTGGTGATGGTGCGCCGGCTGATCGAGTTGCAGGACGGCGCCTTGCTGGTCGAAAGCGACATCGGCAAGGGTTCACGCTTTACCGCCTGGTTGCCGCTGCGCGACCCGGAACCTGTCGGACAGTTGCCCATCGCACTCCCCGACGCCCTGCTGAAACCCCAGCCCCCCTTCTTACAGGATCGCACCTCATGAGCAGCCTCACCCCGGACGCCACCACCGATCTCGCCGACTCGGCCACCCGCAGGGCGTCGCAGGGCGCGGCCGCCGAACCCACCGTCAAGCCGGTCGTGATGCTGGTCGACGACCAGCCGCGCAATGCGCGGCTGCTGCAGGCGCAGCTAGGCAGTGGTCCATTCGAATTCATGGTCGCGCATTCCGGCGAAGAAGCGCTGGCGCAGGTCCGTGAGCGCTTGCCCGACCTGATCATCCTCGACTACATGATGCCGGGCATGAATGGCCAGCAGGTGGCGCTGGTGCTCAAGCAAGACCCGCGCACCCGCAATATCCCGCTGATCATGCTGACCGCACTGTCTGACCATGCGTCACGCATGCATGCACTGTCGGCCGGCATCGAGGAATTCATCAACAAGCCGGTCGATCAGGCCGAGTTGTGCACGCGCGTGCGCAACCTGCTGCGGCTGAAGTCGTATCAGGATCAGTTGTCCGACCATAACCGCCGGCTGTCCGACCAGGTGGCCGAGCGCACGCGCCAGCTGACCGAGGCTTACCGCGACACCATTTACACGATGGTGAAGGCGGCCGAATACAAGGATGAAGATACCGGTTCGCATGTGCAGCGCATCAGCTTCTTTTGCCTGGAACTGGCCGAGCATCTGGGCATGGACAAGACTTTCTGCGACGAGATTTTTTATGCGTCCGCAATGCATGATGTCGGCAAGATCGGCATCCCCGATGCGGTGCTGCTGAAGCCGGGCACGTTCGATGCATCGGAATGGTTGATGATGAAGACCCATTGCACGCTGGGCGCAAAGATCCTGCACAAGGGCAGTTCGCCCTATGTGGCGATGGGTGCCGATATCGCGCTCAGCCACCACGAGCGCTGGGATGGCAGCGGCTACCCGAACGGTCTCAAGGGTGACGCGGCGCCCCTGTCGGCGCGCATCGTGATGCTGTGCGACCAGTATGACGCGCTGCGCTCGCGTCGACCGTACAAGCCGGCCATGAGCCATGACCATGCATCCACGGTGATCATGGATGGCGACGGCCGTACCGAACCCGCGCATTTCGACCCGGCCGTGTTATCAGCCTTTAAACAGGTAAGGCATCGTTTTGCAGAAATTTACGCAGCCAACATCGACTGAATGCAGGCTGAATGCGGACTGAATGTGGGCTGAATGTCGCGTGCATGCGGGCTGCATGCGGGCTGCATGTAGGTTGACTGTAGGTTGACTGGAGGTTGAAATCCGGCTGCCTGCCGATGCGGCAGCGGACAAATGTCGGTCCAGAGTCGATCCCGACCGACGCCGCAGCGAAACGAGGGCGGTCAGGCGTCGACAAGCGCGTGCAGGCCGGCCCGGGTTTGTGTATTCTCAGTGCACAGACCTCTCCTTTGGCCAGCCATGACTTCCCTGTTCGGCGACATCAGCAACATCATCAGCCTGTCCATCACGCCCGCTTTCCTGTTGCTAGGCGTACTGATGCAGATGCGCGTGCTGAACAATCGGCTCGACCGCATTGTCGATCGACGCGATGTGCTGCGGCAGCGGCTGTCCGGCGGCGCCGGCCTGCGCGCCGTGCTGATGCATGAGCTGGATGTGCTGGGCCGGCGTGCCGAGGTGATCAACCGCGCGGTCAACTTTTCCACGCTGTGCCTGATCCTGGTGTGCGCAGTCGTCGTCACGCTGTTCGTCGATGATGCCTTCCACCTTGCGCTGGACTCGCTGATCGCGCTGCTGTTTGTCTGCGCGATGCTGTTGCTGATCGCCAGCTTCTCGCTGTTCCTGCACGAAATCTTCATCGCCAGCCACACAATGCCGACCACGGCGCTGCATCAGACACGACAGCCCGAGTAAGGGGCCGGGTCAGTGTCCCGGTAAGCCGCCGCGTCAGTCGAACACGCATCGCAGGCAACGTCCGTCTGTGCCATCTACCCGTAGTGCCATCGCGTTACTGTCTTCGCGGCGTCAGGCATGCACCGCGTCAGGCATGCACCGCGTCGGGCAGCCAGAAGCGTCCGGCCATGTCTTCCAGTCCGACATCGTGCAGCACCTCGGTCAGCCGCCGCGCGGCTCTTGGCTGCGGCTTGTCCTTGCGGGTTGCGATGATCAGTTCATTCTTCATCGAATGTTCCCAACAGACCAGCTCGGTCACGTTCACCTGATAACCATGCGCTTCCAGCTGCAGGCAGCGCAGCACATTCGTCAGGTGGCTGCCGAATTCACGTGTGTGAATCGGATGGCGCCAGATCTCGGTCAGCGCATCGCGACCGAGCGCCTGCCCTTTCAAACGGCGCAGCGTGGCCGCCACTTCCGCCTGGCAGCACGGCACCAGCACGATGAAACGTGCCTGCTTCTTCAGTGCAAAGCTGATCGCATCATCGGTGGCGGTGTCACAGGCATGCAGCGCCGTGACCACATCGACGGTCGACGGTAGCGCGTCCGACACGATGGACTCCGCCACCGACAGGTGATGGAAATGCATGCGCGCGAAACCGAGGTGCTGCGCCAGCGCACGTGCGCTGTCAACCAGCGCCGCACGGGTCTCGATGCCATGAATGGTGGACGTATCCTGCCGCTGCTTGAAGAACAGGTCGTACAGGATGAAACCCAGATAGGACTTGCCCGCACCGTGATCGACCAGGCTCAGCTGGTCACCTTCGATCTGCTGCAACAGCGGTTCGATGAACTGGAACAAGTGATACACCTGCTTCAGCTTGCGCCGGCTGTCCTGGTTCATCTTGCCGTCGCGCGTCAGGATATGCAGCGCCTTCAGCAGTTCGATCGACTGGCCTGCGCGGATTTCTGTTTCTGCCATGGTGGAATGTTCTCCTGCAAGGCCGACATGGTAGCAGCGTCCGAATATTCTTCACCGCCACCGGTAGTTTTTACCGCTGTTCCCGACAGCGCTTCCGATCGCCTTCCTGCCCGTCCGCGCGTGGTCTTTTCCTGGTCTTAATCAGACGCAGGCCGGGCGCGCGCCTGACGCGCATCAGGCCTCGCGCATACGCGGATCACGCGTCGCTGCCCCTGCGCAGGCACGGACGCTGCTACAGCGACCATCTCTCGATTCACCGCCATTCATGGCGTACACAGATTGCGGTCCACGCAGCGAGCGACAGCAGGGAGCATTACACACAGACCAGAGGATGAACATGAAAGTCTTTTCTTTGCGAACGTTCACACCGTGGGCGATAGCGCTGTTGTCGCTGGCCGTCCTGGCGGGATGCGGCAGTGACAGTAATCCGATCAACCCGACGGCAGCCGGTGTCAGCCAGGTCAGCTCCGTCAACAGCAGCGTGCCACGCAACCTGTTTACCGCAACGCTGACCGGCACCGAAGCCGTCCCGCCCAACAACAGCACCGCAACCGGCACCGGCGTGGTGGTGGTGGACCAGAACACGCGCGCAATGAAAGCCACCATCGTGACCGCTGACATCAATGGCACGTCCGCGCACATCCACCTCGGTGCGCGCGGCGTCGCCGGCCCGGTGGTATTCCCACTCACGCAAGTGGCGGCCGGCAGCGGCATCTGGGCTGCCACTGCAACACTCACAAACGAGCAGCTGGCGGTACTCCAGTCCGGCAATTACTACTTCAACGTGCATACGGCAGCACTGCCCGAAGGAGAAATCCGCGGACAGATCACGGCACGATTGCCGCAAAGCGGCGTACCGGTCAGCTCCGCCAGCACGGGTAGCACAGGCAGCGCGGCCGGCTCGACCCCCGCTTCGACTGCCACGACCACCACGTCCACCGGCGCGACCAGCACCACGGCGACGCCGGGCACAGCAACGACCGCAGGAACCTCAGGCGCTTCCGGTAGTTCCGGGACCACGGGCACCTCCGGTGCTTCCGGCACGTCCGACACGTCCGGCACCGCGACACCGACCGCCGGCACCGTCACGACGACCGGCACCCCGGGCAGCACAGGGACCAACACCGGCACCAGTACCGACACCCAGACCAGCGCCGGTGGCAGCGGCATCGGTTCGGGTAATATTTTTGATAATAAGAATGAGACGTTATTCCACAAAGTTAT
>JACCDN010629453.1_pt1 | contig 35612 bp, 32 predicted proteins | sample 7441691 | NCBI WGS metagenome assembly JACCDN01 (sample SAMN15323439, study PRJNA562643) | freshwater metagenome | isolation source: river surface water | place: USA:Blue River Watershed | collected 2017-08-16
GAGGCCGCCACCCGCCACCTGGAATGTGATGGGGTGCTTGCAGGGATATTGAAATTAGGGTCGCAGGAGTAAATGACGGAAAGCGGAGGAGTCATCCTGCAAATCGGCAGGGCTGTTGCGGTTGTCTTGGGGGGATTTTTACTTTCTGCTCTGAGGGTGCCGTCGTCGCTTCCGTTCATCCTCGCCTCCGCTTCGCCACGCCGCACCGAACTCCTCCGGGACGCCGGCCTGCCTCACCGTGTCGTCGTGGCCGCGGTGACCGAACACGAGGATCCGTCGACCGATCCGGCGAAGATGGTCCTGCATAACGCCCGCCTGAAGGCCGCGGCGGTCTCCCGCCTCCATCCCGATGCGCTTGTCCTCGGTTCCGACACCACCGTAGCCCTCGGCGACCAAGCTTTGAACAAACCGGCCGACCTCGCCGAATCCCGTGCGATGCTGCGCAGCCTTTCCGGCCGCGAGCATACCGTGCACACAGGCGTCTGCCTGCTCTGTCCTTCGCTGGGCATCGACGAGTCGCACGACGTCACGGCGTGGGTCCGCTTCAATGTTTTGTCTGAAGACGACATCACCCGCTACCAGTCCTTGGTGAACACCTTGGACAAGGCCGGCGCTTACGGCATCCAGGAGGGCAGGGAGATCATCATCGACGATTACCAGCGTCCCATCTCCACGATCATGGGATTGCCGGTCGAATTCGTGAAGGCCCGGCTCGCTTCCCTGGGTGTCCTGGAAAGGATCACCGCATGAGGTTCTGGCTCCTCTTCCTGTCCGTCCTCGCCGCCGCGCAGACGCCTGTCGTCAGCGGTGACGCCGAGCTGACCGGCCTCATCGGCGGCAAGCCTTTGGTCATCCGTACGACCAGCCGCCTGGCCGGCGCCATCGATTCCGTGAAGTGGGATGGCGTGGAGTTCATCGACTCGCACGACCATGGCCGTCAGCTCCAGTCGGCGATCAACGCCGACGTCGACGGCGTCTTCCACGTCGAGTGCTACAACCCGACCGAGGCGGGCTCGGTAGCCGACGCCCTCGGGCCCAAATCCACCAGCCGCCTCGAGGCCCTTTCGGTCAAGGACGGCGTCCTGACCTCCCGCACCCGCATGGCTTACTGGCTGCCGCCGGGTTTCAAGTCCGGCGGGCATCCCGCGCAGAACACCGAACTCGTCTCGAACCATGTCCTCACGAAGCAGGTGCGTATCGGTCGCCCGGGGACGGACCACGTCCTCGATTACAAGGTGACGTTCACGGTGCCGGGAGACCGTCCGCATAAGTATCTGCAGTTCGAAGCCCTGACGGGCTACATGCCGGCGATGTTCAGCGAAGAGCATCGCTTCGACGCGAAGACCGCGACGCTCGTGCCGGTGCCCCGCGGCAACGGCGAAGTCCGTGATCCGATCGTGCTCTCCACGCCTTCGGGTTCCCATGCCATGGGCGTCTTCACGCCGGACCGTCCTCCCGCCGGCCAGCCGTCCGTCGGCTACGGACGCTTCGAGTTCGAACACGAGAAGGTCGTGAAGTGGAACTGCGTCTTCCGCCGCCGTCAGGCCGAGCCGATCAAGCCCGGCGACTATTCCTTCCAGCTGTATGTCGTGATCGGCACCCGCGAGGACTGCCGTCGCGCCCTGGCCGACCTTTCGCGGGAGTTCGCCGGCCGATAATCAGGCCGACCTACGCTTGAAGTCGTCCGGGTCGTCCCTAACTTCGGGGCGTGCGTCCCGACGAGCCCATCGACCTGCGCGCCGCGGCCTTCGCGGCGGTGGCGTCGCTCGGCCTGCACCTGCTCCTGCTCTGGGTCCTGCCGGACTCCTTCCGGCAGGCCGCCGCCCTCGTCCGTCCGGTGGAGGTGATGACCGCCCCGGTGAAGATCGACGAAGCGCGTCTGCCGGCCAAGCTGCGGTTCGCCGAGACGAATCCCCTCGCCAACCAGGCCGTGCCCAAGACGGCGACGTTCACTTCCTCGCGTAACCAGACCGCGGCCCAGCCGGTCCCCGAAAAGAAGCCGACCAACTCCGCCTTGCCGAAATCCGCCGGCACTTCGCCCGAGATCCGCCTCGCCCAAGGCAAACCCCGTTCGATCGACCAGTCGCAGGCCCAGCCCACGCCGGCTCCGGTCATTTCGATGGCCGGACCTAAGTCCGCCCCGCCGCCCGGTCCGGGCAAGTCCTCCGCCAAGCCTGTGGCGAAGGCCGCGCCGGCGCCCGTCGCGGCCGATCCGGACCGCCCTCGCGCTTCGATCCCTTCCGGTACGGCCGGCCTGCTGCTGCGTAATTCCGTGGGCGTGAACCGCGCCGGCGCGGTCGCCATCGACGCCCGCTTCAGCCAGTATGGCGACTACACCCAGCGCATGCTCGAGGCCATCCAATCGAGCTGGTGGAGCATCATCGAGCGCTCGCAGTTCGAAGGCGTCCAGCGCGGCCGCGTCACGGTGCGCTTCCGCCTGCATCGCGACGGGACGGTCACCGACGCCGTGATCCTCAGCAACGAGGTCACCCGCGTGATGTCGCTGGCCTGCAAGGACGCCGTGATGGCGCCGGCGCCTTACGACATCTGGCGGGCGGATATGGTCGCCTTGTACGGCGAGAGCGACATCGTCACGATCAACTTCTATTACCGCTGATGACGCTCCCGACAGATTGGATCCCCTTCGGACGCGGCGTGCGCGCGGTCGCCACCCATCCCTGCGGGCTGATCGCCGTCGCGAAGCCGGACGGCATCCTTTCGCACCCTAATCCCGGCGAGGTGGCGGAGAAAGGCACGATCCTGATCTCCGGCAACTACTCCCTCGAGGAGGAGGCCTTCCACGTCCGTGACGGTCAGGGCGGCATCCGCCGCGTCTACCTGCTCAACCGTCTCGACTCGCCGACGAGCGGCGTGCTGCTCCTCTCGCTCGACGTCGGCGTGGCCGACGTGGTGCGCAAGATGTTCGCGCGCTCGCAGGTCTCGAAGCAATACGTGGCCCTCATCCGCGGACGCGGCCTGCGCACCCCGCGCGGCACCTGGCAGGATCAGCTTTCCAAGTCCAAGGGCCCCGGCGGCGGCGTGCGTTCCGAGACCGGCTCGGGCGCCCCGGCCGTCACGGTCTACCAATGGCAGCGCGCCGCAGGCGGCACGCTCCCGCTCTCGCTCATCCGCCTCGAGCCCCGCACCGGCCGCACCCATCAGCTGCGCGTGCAGACCGCCGCGCACGGCCATCCCATCCTCGGCGACCGCACTTACGGCGACTTCGAGTTCAACAAGGCCGTCGGCACGGCGCGTGGCTTCAAGCGGCTCTTCCTCCACGCCGAGACCACGCAGCTGTCCTTCGACTGGCAGGGCGCCAAGGTGGAGTTCAAGGCCGTGGCCCCGATGCCCGATGAGTTCACGGAAGCCTTGGCCGCCGAGGATGACGAGACTCCGGGCAAGGGACCGAAAGGTCCGCGTCGCGACGCCGGCACGCCGATCTCTCCGCGCCTGCGCATCCGGCTCTGATTCCGTCCATGGCTTCCGCCTTCCAGCTCACCGAAGTCCGCGGGCCTGAACTCGAGCCTTGGATCGACGTGCTGGGCGGCCTGCGCATCGCGGTCTTCCGAGAATTCCCTTATCTCTACGAAGGCGACCTGAAGTATGAGCGCGAATACCTCCGCACCTACCTGAGCTGCCCGCGCAGCCTCGTCGTCTTCGCCCGCGACGCCGCCGGGCGCGCCGTCGGCGCGACGACGTGCATGCCGATGGCCGACGAGACCGAGGGCTTCCGCGGTCCGTTCGAGCGCGCCGGCGTGCCGACCGACGATGTCCTTTATCTCGGCGAGAGCATCGTGTTGCCGGAGTTCCGCGGAGGCGGGCTCGGCGTTGAGTTCTTCGCCCGCCGCGAGGCGCATGCCCGCCGTCTCGGCCTCACCACGACGGCCTTCTGCGCGGTCGACCGCCCCGCCGATCATCCTGCCCGCCCCGCCAACCATCGCCCGCTCGACGCCTTCTGGACGAGGCAGGGCTACCGCCGCCGTCCGGAACTGCAGGCGGTTTTCCCTTGGAAGGAAGTCGGCGAAGAACAGGAATCTCCCAAGACGCTCACCTTCTGGACGAAGACATGGACCGCCTGACCCTCGCCTTGCTGACCTTCGACGTCGGCGTCCCCGCGGCCTCGCCTGATGCCTTCGCCGATCGCGTCTGCGCGCAGGTGCGCGAGGCCTGGGACGACGGGGCCGACCTCGTCGTGCTCCCGGAATTCCTCTGGATGGGCCTCGAGCCTTTCGTGGCGCAAGACGACAAGCTTCGCGGCGTCGCCGGGCTGTTCTGGGACGACCTCTGGCCGCGCATCGCGCCGCGTCTTTCGCAGGCCGACAAAGGCGTCGTGCTCGGCACCGTGCCTTTCCTGGGTTCCGACGGTCAGCTGCGTAACCGCGCCCCGATCTGGGACGGCGCCGCCTTCCGCCATCAGGACAAGCTTCACCTCACGCCCTGGGAATCCGCCTTCGTCGGCGGAGAGGGCGTCGGCCTCTGGTCTTTCCGCGGCGTGCGCTGCGTCGTCGTCATCTGCCTCGACGTCGAGATCCCCGAGCTCGCCGCGCTCCTGCGAGGGCGGGGCGTCGAGCTCATGCTCGTCCCCAGCGCGACCGAGACCCTGATGGGGGTCGAACGCGTCGGGCGATGCGCCGACGCCCGGGCCGTGGAGCTCGGCTGCCATGTCGGCGTCTGCCACCTCGTCGGCCGGACCACCTCCGTGCTCATCGACGAGAACATCGGCCGCGCCGCGGCCTTCGCTCCTTCGCAGGCGGCGTTCCGCGACGAACCGCGTCACCTCGCCACTCCTGTCTGCACGGAAGGCGACCACGCCCTCACCGTCGACGTGGACCTCGCGCTCCTGCGCCGCCATCGCGCGACGCCCGGCGAGACCGATCCGTCCAGGCTGAGCGCCCGTCCGCTCCGAATCCTTTCCTGACCCATGCACCCCCTCATCCGTCAATACTACCAGACCTTCAACTCCGGCGACCGCGAGGCGCTCCTCGCGCTCCTGCATCCGGATGTCGTCCATGAGATCAACGAAGGCGGCGTCGAGGTCGGGATCCCGGCCTTCCGCGCCTTCCTCGGCCGCATGGATCGTTCCTATCGCGAACAGGTGGAGGACCTGGTGGTCTTCGCCGGTCCGGACGCCAGCCGCGCCGCCGCCGAGTTCTACATCCGCGGCGAGTATCTCAAGACGGACGAAGGGCTCCCGCCCGCCACCGGACAGAAGTACCACCTCCGCGTCGGGGCGTTCTTCGAGATCAAGGACGGCAAGGTCGCCCGCGTCTCGAATTATTACAACCTCAGCGCCTGGATGCGGATGGTCGGCGCCTGAGGGGCGCGGCCGCCGGCGGCTTCGGGCGACGTTTCTTAGGTCGTTTCCGCCACCAGCCTTGCGCCAACCGCGCAATACGCAGGCCGCCTCGATTGCGGTTTGCTTCGTTTCGGCGGGGCGGCTTATTTCACGGGCGACGGCAGCCCCGCCGCCCCTATGAATCCCGTCTACGCCGCCCTGATGGTGCTGCTGCTTGCCGCTTTGGCGGAGGGCCTGCATGCGCGTCGCGTGCGTGTCGCCGCCCGGCTGGCGTTCGGGCCTGAGGGCGCCGCCCGGGGATGGACCGTGGTCGCGCCTTTCCTGCGCTGCCTCGCGCTCGCCGCCTTCGCCTGGGGCCTGGCCGTGATGTGGCAGCTTCACCAGGCGGCCAAGGACGGCAAGCCGGCCGAGACCGCGGAACCGACCCGGCTGATCTTCGTGGCCGACCTTTCCCCGAGCATGTATCTCAAGGACGCGGGACCGGAAGGGAAGGTCACTCGCCAGCAACGCATGCGAGAAGAGGTCGAAGCCGTGCTCATGCGCGTCGGCGGCGATCTCCGTTACGGCGTCGTCGGCTTCTACACCGAGGCGCGCTCCGTGGTCATGGACGCCCGCGATCCGGAACTCGTACGCAACGTCTTCGACGGACTGCCCGTCCAATACGTGATGAAGCCGGGTTCGACCGATCTCGGCGCGGCGATCAACGAGGCCGTCAAGGTCGTCGCCGGGCTGCCTGAGCAGACGGTGCGGCTCGTCATCTTCACCGACGGCGACACCGTGCCGCTGCAACCCATCCTGCCGCGTCCGAAATCCGTCCGTGACGTGCTCGTGCTCGGCGTCGGCGATCCGCGCAAGGGCACGTTCATCGCCGGCCACCAGTCGCGTCAGGACGCCGAGGTGCTCGCGAACGTCGCCCGCGCCCTGCGCGGCGCCTACTACGACGTGAACGAAAAGCACCTGCCCACGGACGCGCTGGGCGATCTCGTCCGCCGCACGCCTCCGCCGAAGACGGGACTCGACCTGGCCGGGATGGCGGTGCTGGCCATGCTGCTGGGGGCCGCGGTGCTGGCCCTCCTGCCGGTGGCCTTGCAATACTTCGGGAGCGGCTGGAAGGTCGTCCGTCGCGGTCCCGCCGGGGAGGGCGCCGTCCGATGAGGAAGTTCTTCACGCTGCTCTGGCTGCTCTTTCCCGTCGGCGTGGTGTATTATCACTTCAACGAAGGCCAGACCCAGCTCGCCCGCGAGGCGGCGCGCGACCAGCTGCTGCGCATCCGTGAACGCGAGCGCGCCAAGGAGCCGGACTGGCCGACGATCGTCGAGGAGTATGACAAGCTCGCCGCCGCGCTGCCGCCGGGCGAGAGCCCGACCGTGCGGCATCAGGTCAGGCTGGCGAAGGCCAAGGCGAAGGTCGAGATGCTCGATGTCGCCGGCGCCATCAACGACCTCTCGCAGCTGCTCAAGGAATCCGCGGCCGTCGACGGCGAGGATGGCGCGACCACGCGCGCGATCCGCGAGACGCTCGGCAAGGCTTACTTCTACGCGACCTCGTTGTTGAAGGCCAACGGCGCGACCGAAGAGGAGTGGCGTCCTTACGCCGAACGCACCCGCCAGGTCTTCCGCTATCTCGCCGAACACCAGGATCCGGCCGCCCTCGCCGATTACGAACGACGCGTCGAGGCGGAGTTCGCCCGTTCCGTCCGCCAGAATTCCCTATGAAGACGATCCTCCTCTTCTCCCTCGGCGTCGTGTGCGCCGCCGCCCAGGAAGCTCCGGCGCCGGCCGCCGTCGAAGGCGTCCGCGGCGTCCGTCAGGAAGGCTCCGGCAAAGTGAAGGAGATCGACCCCGCCACCAAGATGGTCGCGCCCACCACCGTCCAAGGCGTCGAGAAGGTCGACGGCGTGAAGGTCCCCGGCGGCGCCAAGCCCGTCAAGCAGGCGCCCCCGCCCGCCTCCGTGACGGCGACCGCCAAGCCCGTGCAGGGTGCCGACGCCAAAGCCCCGCCGCCTCCGCCGCCGACGAAAGGTCTCGTCGGCGCCGAGGGCGTGAAGCCTCCCGAAGGCGTCAAAGGCGCCGGTACCAAAGGCACCCCGCCGCCTCCCGCGCCGAAGGGCGTGGAGGCCGTCAAAGGCGTGAAACCTCCGGAAGCGGTCAAGGGCGCGGGATCGAAGGCCACGCCGCCGCCCCCGCCCGCCAAGGGCCTCGCCGGCATCAATGGCGTCAAGGCGCCCGAGGGCGTGAAGCCCGCCGCCGGCGGCATCAAGCCCGTCGAAGGCGTCACCGGCATCGGCGCCGGCAAGCAGCAGAACCTCGAGGCCGCCCTGCAGGTCGAGGCCGCAGGCAAGCCCGAGCCGAAGAAGGCCAAGGCCGCCGCCGCGCTGCTCGCGGGACCTGAGCCGAAGGGCAAGCCGACGAAGACCGATGACCGGAAGGTCTTCGAAGAAACCCGCAAGATCCCCGACAACGGTTCGTGAACCCTTTACATAAAACACCATGAGACTCCTCCGTCCGTTCCTCTGCGCCGCGCTCGCGTGCGCCGCGACGCTTCCCGCCCAGCAGGCCGCGCCGCTCGACGCCAAGACGCAGCAGCAATACGAACGTCTGCTCCGCCATCGTTACTCCCGCGAGCTCAGCGAGGTCTTCGCCGCGATGGAGAAGTCCGCCCGACCGGACGCCCGCGCCGGCGCCGACGTCCGCTTCCTCTCGGCCTTCCGTCTCGGCGATTGGGCGCAGGTGCGCGCGGAGCTCGCGGCGCTGCCGCCCGAGCTCGGCCGTGGCATCTACGATAAGATCCTTTCCGACCTCGCCGAACGGCCCAAGAACGGCGTCCGCCTCGAGGATCTCTTCGCCCTCGCCGACGCGGGTCCGGGCGAGCTCACCGACCTTCAACTCCGCAAGATCGGTCAGATCCTCGGCCAGATCGTGGCGCCCAACGAAAGCTTCTGGGTCTCCGAGCGCCTGACGCGGGGCACCGAGAAGCTGGGAGGCAAGGATCCCGCCCGCCGCCTCGCGGCCGGCCGCGTCCTGCTGGCCGGCGGCTTCCGTGACCTCGCCCGGCAGTATCTGCCGGCCGGCACCGACCTCGACCAGATCGCCGACGAGGCCCTCCGTCAGGAGATCGCCGCCTTCCTCGCGGCCGAGCAGGCCACCGAGATCGCGCAACGCGATCAGATCTCCCGCATCTGGGCCGACAACGTCGCGATCCTCCGATCGGAGAAGAAGATCAGCGACTGGGACAAGACCAAGGCCGCGGGAGAGATGCTCCGCGTGCTCACCCAGGTCTCGCCGTCCGTCCTCGGCGGCACGTTCGCCGACCTGATGAAGTCGCAGCCCGACGCCGCGCTCAAGATCGTCGGCGGCCTCTCGCGCAAGATCCAGAACGAAGGCGGCGCGCCCGCCGCCCAGCGCATCGACAACCTCCGGGCCCAGGCGGTGCTCGCCAACCTGATCGCCGAGCATGTCGACGTCGCCGGCGGCGACTGGCATCAGGTCCTCGGCCTGATGGCGGAATCCTGGATGGCGGAGGTCGAGCAGTCCTTCGGACGTCAGTCCGGCGGTTCCCGACGCAACAACCGCAGCGGGGCAGGGGATGTCGATCCCGAAGAGATGCTGCAGCTCGCTCCGGCCGGCAAGTGGCTCGAGGCCCTTTCGCCCGACCTTCGCGCCCGTTTCGACGCCAGCCTCGCCCGCGCCGTGATCGTCAGCGCCAACTTCGAACTCGCCGCCGATCGCATCGCCGAGCTGGCCCGTCGTCACCCGGCCGCCGGCGTCGCCTTGGCCGAAGACTTCCTCCAAGCCTGGGGCCAGGCGCACAATCCGCAGCTGCCGCAGGAGCTGCGCTCCCGTTACGGACTGCCCGAGGACGCCCGCATCCCCGTCACCCCGGTGATGATGGAGCGCAACATCGACAGCCTCGCCCGCATGATGGAGCTCTTCCGCAAGGCCGGCGTCGCTCCGCGCGACCAGACCAAGGTCGTCAACGCCTTCGACCTCGCCTACAGCAACGCCGAAGCCTACCGTAACACGCACATCGAGCGCGTGTTCGGTCCGACCGCCCAGATGGATGAGCAGCTGTTCTTCCTGCTGGCCCAGAAGATGCACGCCAATCTCGGCGACCGCTGGCGCCGCGCCGACGTGCAGCGCAGCGGACTCACCCGTCGTAACGAGGCCCAGACCTATGAGATGGCCTCGGCCGGCTACGCCTCGCTCCTCAAGCTGATCGACGAGTGGCAGGCGGGCCGTCCCGACGCCTATAAGGCGCTGCTGCTCGGGGCCGTCGTCCTCAACGACTGGGCTGACTTCGAGAGCTTCCAGGACCTCTCGCCCGTCGAACCCGCGCGCCGCGTCGTCGCCGCCAAGGAGAAGACGCTCCAGTCGCAGGATTATTTCCAGCGCTCCGCCGACGCCTATGGCCGTCAGGTCGTCCGCCTGCAGTCCAACCAGTATTCCATCGATCCGTATCTCAGCTGGTTCAACGCCGTGATGGGCATCGGGGGCAACGGCCAGGTCAACCTCGGCAAGCCGCTCAATCGCTCGGCCCTCGGACGTATCCGCGCGGCCATCCAGGCGCTGCCGGGACGTCTGGCGGGCACGCACATGGGACAGCTCGCCAAGACGCTGAACGCCCGCTTGAACGACCAGAACAATCCTCTGCACGAGGACCTCAAGTATCGCTACCTCGCCGCGACCTTGGTGGTCACGAAGGACGACCCGTTCTCGCTCGGACTCAAGAAGCGGGCCGACTACCTCGACGAACTCCTCAGCGAGATCCGCCTGCAGACGCGCGTCGATGGTCCGAACACCGTCGGGGCAGGGCAGGACTTCGGCATCATCGTGAGCGTCGTCCATACCGAAGCGATGGGCCGGGTCGCCCGCTTCGGGCAGTATCTCAGCAACGATCCGTCCGCGGTCGCCGCGGCCGGCAAGCGCCGTGGGGCGCAGGCCTTGAAGTCCGCCGAAGCGCTGGGTCCGCGCGACGAGTTCGAGAAGAAGCTCACCGAAGGCCTCGCGCCTTTCTTCGAGATCCGCTCGGTCACCTTCGCCGCTCCCGACGTGAAGCCGCGTCCGACCAACCGCCCGGGCTGGGAGGAGACGTCGCTTGCCTACGTGCTCGTGCGTGCCAAGGACGCCAGCGTCGACAAGATCCCGCCGGTGCAGATGGAGCTCCGCTTCATCGACCTGAGCGGCCCGGTGACGATCCCCGCCACCTCCGCCGAGACTCTGCTCAAGGTCGCCGCCGGCAAGGCGACGCCGCGTCCGGCCGAAAAGGTGGAAGTCACCCAGACCCTCGACACGCGTCAGTTCGCGATCAACGGCTCGCTCAGCCTCGAGGTCGCCGCGACCGCCGCGGGCACGGTGCCCGACCTCGACGACCTCCTCGACCTCGGTCCCTTGGTCGCCGTCGCGAAGGTCCGTCAGGTCACGGTCGTCGACCCGCTGATGGTCAAGGAGCTCAACACGTGGGGCGACCAGGTCGCGCCGCGCACGGAGCGACGCTGGTCGATCACGCTGGACGGCGACGCCATCCGCGCCGCGGACAAGGCGACGGACGTTCCTTTCCCGATCCTCAAGGCCGCGCGGGCCACCACGGTCTGGCGCACCTATCAGGACATCGATCCGGTCGTGCTGGCCAAGGGCTCGGTGCTGCTCGATCGCGTCAAGACCGCGGCCGGAGCCGGCTACGTGCCGCCGGTCGCCCAGGACGATTACACGTATCTCTACGTCGGGCTCGCCGTCCTCCTGACGGCCGGCGCCTGGTTGGTGTTCCGTAAGCGTGATGCCGGCCCGCGTCCTCCGCGCGCCCGGGATGTCTTCCGGATGCCTGCGACCGTCGACGGTTTCTCCGTCGTGGCCTTGCTGCGTAAATTGGCCGCCAGTCCGCTGGTGAAGTTCACCGCCGCGCAGAAATCCGAACTCCAGCAGGACATCGACCGCGTCCAGAGCGGCTGCTTCGGCGGAGCGACCACGCTCACCGACGCCGACCTCAGGTCCCTCGCCGAAAAATGGCTCCGCCAGCTCCGCTGATATTCCTGCCCCCACCCCTATCCCTACCCCTAAAGACATGAGCAACCATCCTAATCCCGCGGCCGTGCAGGCCGCCCATCAGTTCGTCGGCGACGTCCGGACGCGCGTCGGCAAGGTCGTCGTCGGCCAGGACGTCGTCGTCGAGCGCGTCATGATCGCGCTCCTCACCGGCGGCCACCTGCTGCTGCAGGGCATGCCCGGCCTGGCGAAGACGCTCCTCGTGAACACCGTCGCGAAGGCCATCGCCCTGGACTTCCGTCGCATCCAGTTCACGGTCGACATGCTGCCGTCCGACATCGTCGGTTCGGAGGTCGTCGACCAGAAGACCGGCGATTTCCGCATCCACCGCGGCCCGGTCTTCACGAACCTGCTCCTCGCCGATGAGATCAACCGCGCCGCGCCGAAGGTGCAGGGCGCGATGCTCGAGGCGATGCAGGAGCGCAAGGTGACCCTCGGCGGCCAGACGATGCGCCTGCCGACGCCATTCCTCGTCATCGCGACGCAGAACCCCGTCGAGCAGTCCGGCACGTTCGAACTGCCCGAGGCCCAGCTCGACCGCTTCATGCTTCTCCATCGTCTCGGCTATCCGGGTCGCGACGAGGAGCAGGACATCCTCCAGCGCCAGCTCGGCATGGGCCTGCGCAAGGAAGAGGGCGGGGCGGTCCCGAAGACGGCCTTCGACATGATCGACGATTCCCCCGTCGGCACGAAGGCGGACCTCGTCGCCGCGATGGAGGCCGTGCAAGGCGTCCACGTCAGCGAAGTCTTCCTCCGTCATTCGGTCGAACTCGTGCGTCGCACCCGCGAATCCAAGGAGCTGGATTTCGGTTGCAGTCCGCGCGCCGGCCTGGCGCTCGTCAACGCCGCCCGCGCCCGCGCGGTCATCCGCGGCCGGGATTACGTCACGCCCGAAGACCTCTTCGACCTCGCCGAGGACGTCGTGCTTCACCGCATCCGCGTGAGCTATGAAGCCGCGGCCGCGGGTCAGACCGGCGCCAAGGTGCTGGAAGGAATCCTCGCCGGATTAGGCTGACCCCATGCTTCGTCCGCGCACCTTGCCTCACGATCCGGTCGACAGCCGGCAGTTCGAAGTCGCCGTCCGGCGGCTCGCGGACAGCCTGGATTTCGGCCAGCGTGACTCGGTGTTCCACGGCGCGGGTCTGGAATACGTCCAGTCGCGTCCTTATGTCGCGGGCGACGCGGTCAAGTTCATCGACTGGAAGGTCTCGGCGCGCCTCGGGAAGCTCTATGTGAAGGAGTTCCGCGAGACCAAGCAGATCCCGCTCTACCTGCTGCTCGACACCTCCGCGTCGATGTGCGTCACGTCGCAGACGTTGAGCAAGTATGCCTGGGCGGTGCGCATCGCCACCGGCATCGGCCTGGCCGCGCAGTCTTCCGTCACGCCGGTCGGCCTGCTCGGCTGCGGGGCCCGCGAGATGCACGTCCGCCCGACGTTGTCGCGCAACATCGTGATGGAGTGGGCCCACCAGCTGCGCCGGCATGACTTCACCGAGCAGACCTCGCTCGCCCGTCGCGCCCGCGAACTCGCCCCCTCGCTGGCCCAGCGGACGACGGTGGTCGTCCTGAGCGACCTGCATGATCCGGACGCCATCCCGGCCTTGCAGGTTCTCGCCCAGCGTCATGACTGCGTCGTCCTGCATCTCGAAGATCCGGCCGAGCAGGGACTCCGCGGCGCGGGCATCATCCGCGGCGTCGAAGCCGAGTCCGGTCGTGGCTTCGTGGGTTTCGGCGGTCGCCGCGCCATCGACGCTTCGGGCTGGCAGGCCGAGCTGAGCCGTTTCGGCATCGATTATCTCCGGCTTCGCACCGACGAGCCGATCCTCGGCAAGCTGACTTATTTCCTCAAGAACCGCGGCTTCGCCAGCCGCTCCGCCCGATAAGCATGGCTGACGCGAAGACATCCTGGCGTGGCCGGCTCCTCGTGGGCCTGGCCTTGTCGGTCGTCCTCGCGGCGGTCTGGTGGTTCCTGCGGGATGACGACAGCCTCAAGGTTCCGCTTGGCGTCGAGCAGGCCGCCATCATCACCTACGGCGGTCCCGGGCTTGTCGTGAAACCCTTCCGCTACGGCGTGGCCGTGAACGTACGCATCGCCCAGGTCACGGAGCGGGAGGGTATGAAGGTCTACGACGTCCGTTACCTCGTGAACCGCGAAGGCGAGCATGACCTGACGCAGTATCTGATGTCGGACGACGGCACGGTCCTGACCGGACTCCCGTCCTTCAAGGTCCAAGGCGACCCCAAGCTCTCGAAGGAGCTCGAGGCACGCGTGAAGGAGACCGAGGAGATCGGCATCGAGGTGTGGGGGCATTATCGCGCCACCCTTTGGGCGCTCTTCGTGTTTTGGATCGGTTGGCTCTTCCTGCTGATTTTCTGGAAGCGCCCGCGCCAGCCTGTCGTCGTCGCGCCCAAGCCGCCGCTGACCGTCGCCGAGCAATTGCAGCTCCTTCTTGGTGAACTTGAGCAGGGCGGGCTGACCGCCGAGCAGAAGGCTCGCCTCGAGATGCTGCTCCTTCGTTCCTGGCGCGAGGGGCTGGCCCCGGCCGACGCCCCGATGGCGGAGGTCCTGGCCGCCGTCGCCCGCGCCGAGACCACCGGCGAGGCCTTGGTCCGTCTCCAACGCTGGCTGCATCGTCCCGGCTCAGGCGTCGTCGACGCCGAGATCGCGGACATCATCCGTCGTCACCTCCCTGAACGAGGCATCGCCCGCCCATGACCTTCCTGCATCCCCAGTGGCTGGCCTTGCTCGCTCTCCCGGTCATCCTGGCCTTCTGGGAGTGGGTACGCCCCGGTCAGCCGCTCGCCATGCCCTACGACGGCGCCCAAGGCCGCCGAGGTTGGTTCCTGCGTTGCCTGGTGCTCATCGCCAACTGCCTGCCGGCGGGCCTGCTTGCCGTCGCCATCCTCTTCCTCGCGCATCCTGTCACGTTCCAGCCGCCGGAAGTCGAACGCCAGCTCACGAACATCCAGGTCGTCTTGGATACCTCAGGCAGCATGCGTGAATCCCACGGCGACCAGGGCAAGGGTCGCCATCGCCGGTTCGATTCGGCCATGGAGTCGCTCGAGAAATTCCTGCATCACCGAAAGGGCGACGCGTTCGGACTGACCATCTTCTCGCGCAATTTCATCCACTGGGTGCCGCTGACGTTGGATACCGAGACCATCATGCTCTCGCGCCCGTTCATCGAGCCCAACGTCCTGCCCGACGAGCTCTGGGGCGGCACCTTCATCGGCAACGCCTTGACCGGGGCCTCCGCTCACCTCGCCCAGCGTCCGGCCGGCGACCGCATGATCATCCTCCTCACCGACGGCGAGAGCCCGGACATCAAGTCGCCCAAGGACGTTCCGATCATCGCCGACCTACGGGAGAAGGGCGTGATCGTCTTCGCCGTGCTGCTGACGGACACCCCAGTGGACCCGGCGCTCATCGGGATCGCCCGCTCGACCGGCGGGGAGGCCTTCAACGCCGTCACCCCGGAGGCGCTGAACTCCGTCTTCAAGCGCATCGACGAGATGAAGAAGGTCGTCGTCCTCGAGAAGAAGCCGCGGACCGCCGATTATTTCGACCCGTTCTTCCTGCCGGCGCTCGGCCTGCTTGCCGCCGCCGTCTTCGCCCTCTTCGGATTGCGCTTCAATCCTTGGTAACCTGTCACTTCAGCAGCGCGAGACCGCGGAAGGCGAAGGCTAGGCCGAGCCCGATGAGGAGATAGGACGACACGTAAGGAGCGCGGGAAGCGATGCGGCTGAACCAGCCGGACTTCTCGGCGAGCTTCTTGAAGCCCCAGGAGGCGAGCACGCCCACGGAGATCATCGTCAGCGCGAGGCCGAGGCTGAAGGCGGCGACGATGCCGAAGCCGAGTGAGAACTCCTTCAGCTGCAGGCAGACGATGAGGATGGAGACGGCGGCGGGGCAGGGCATGAGTCCGCCGGTGAGGCCGAAGAGGATGATCTGGCCCGTGGTCACGTGGCGTCCGGCGAAGCGCCGCTCGATTTCCTGGGCGTGGGCGCGGGCATGCGCGTCTTCGTCCTCGTGTCCGTGATGCGGGTGGTCGTGCGCGTGGTCATGTCCATGCGCGTGATCGCCGTGGTGATGGTGGTGATGCCCCTGTTCTTCGCGTAGTCGCATGATCGTCCAGACGGCCATGCCGACGACGATGAGGCCGCTGATGAGCAGGAAGTAGGGTTCGGTCTCCTCGACGTTCCAGTGCGAGCCGTATTTCAGGGCGAGGCCGGCGAGGACCCAGATGATAAGCGTGTGGGAGAGGGCGGCGCAGAAGCCGAGCAAGGCCGCCTGCCAGGCCGTGCCGCGGATCGCGATGATGAAGGCCGCCATCATGGTCTTGGAGTGGCCGGGCTCCAGTCCGTGCAGGGCGCCGAGGAGGATCGCCACGGGGACGTAAAGCCAGGCGTGGGCGGTGCCTTGCTGCAGCAGCTGGGAGAATTCCATGCCAGGAGCCTAGCTTGGTTGCCACGGCTGTCCATCCCGGGGATAGGCTTGCGGCGGAGCGGGGGCTTTTGCTTGCTGGAGGCCGCATGAAGACCGTCACCCTCGGCCGCAGCCAAGTCACCTCCAGCCGCCTCGCTTACGGTTGCTGGCGCATCGCCGCCAAGGGAGACGCCGCCGCGGATTACGCGACTGCGAAGGCGGCGGTCTTCGCGGCCGTCGACGCGGGCTACACGCTCTTCGACCATGCGGACATCTACTGCGACGGCGAAGCGGAACGCGTCTTCGGCCGGATCCTCAAGGAGAACCCGGGTCTGCGCTCCAAGATGACCTTGGCGACCAAGGGCGGCATCCGTTTCAAGAACCGCCCCGCCGGCGCCCCGGTGCGCTACGACTTCTCCCGCGCCCATCTGCTCGCCCAGTGCGAACTCTCGCTCAAGCAGCTGGGCGTCGAGACCATCGATCTGCTGCACCTGCACCGTCCGGACTACCTGATGGACGCCGCGGAGGTCGCCGCGGTCTTCACCGAACTACGCGCCGCCGGCAAGGTGCGCGAGTTCGGCGTGAGCAATTTCAGCCCCTCGCAGTTCTCGCTGCTCCAGAACGCGCTGTCCTTCCCGTTGGTCGTGAACCAGGTCGAAGTCAGCCTGCTGCAGCTCTACGCTCTGCATGACGGCACGCTCGACCAGTGCCAGGAGAAGAAGGTCACGCCGCTGGCTTGGAGCCCGCTCGGCGCCGGCCTGCTGGGGTCTGGCGGCGTGGACCTCCTGCCCGGCCAGCGTCATTATGATCCGACCGCCGTCCTGGCCGTCGCGGACCGCATCGCCAAGGAACGCGGCGTGAGCCGTGAGCTCGTCGCCCTGGCGTGGGTCCTGAAGCATCCTTCCAAGATCGTCCCGATCGTCGGCAGCACCAAGCCTGAGCGTATCAAAGCGCTGGCCGCCGCGGCCGACCTCGAACTGACCCGCGAGGAGTGGTATCACCTCGTCACCGCGGCCCGTGGCGCGGAGATGCCTTGATCCAGGGGGCACGGTGACACGGTGACACGGGGGCACGGGGGCACGGTGACACGGGGGCACGTGGGCAAGGGCGCACGTGGGCGAGGGAGCTGCCGGGCGAAATCGCCTCAGCCGGTGATGACCGGAATCTTCAGGCTCTGGCCGCCCTTCAGCGCGGACTGGTGGGCGATCATTCCCGGGACCGTGTAGGCGAGCGCCTCGTCGAGGCCCACGAACGGCTTGCGACCCTTCGCGATCGCATCGACGAACTCGTGGGTGATGAAGCAATGCGATCCCTCATGGCCGCTGTCGTGGCGGAGCGGTTCGGGCAGCATGTCCGTCTGCCACCACTTCACCTCCGCGTATTTCTCCAGGATCTGCCTGGACCGCTCGAAGCCGCCGCTGTCCTTCTCGGTCTTCGTCTCGGCCCGGACGATCGAAGGCCCTTGGGTGCCGGTCGGGTCGTTGAAATAGAAGCTCATCTTGTCGCCGAAGTATCGCGCGCGTTCGCCGCCTTTCTGGGCGCCGCGCCACCAGATGGCCACGCGCATGCTGTTGCCTCGGTCGGTGCGGAAGAGGGCGGTCTCGGTCCAGAAGGGATTGCCATAGGCGTTGTCCTTCACGATCGGATGGTCGTCGCCCCAGCCGTGGCAGGCTACTTCCGTCAGCCGTTCGCCGGTGACGCTGAGCAGGTGGGAGGTGCAGTGGGTCGGGTAATGCATCGGCGGGAGGCCGTGCCGCCACGTGCGCTTGCCGTTCTCGAAGTAAAGCGTCTCGAGCCCCGGGTGATGGTATTCGGACTCCGTGTAGTAGAGATGTCCGAAGCGGCCTTCCGCGTGGAACTTGCGGGCGGAAATCGTGAGCTGCTGCCAGCAGCTGGTCTCGCCCATCATGTAAGTGAGGCCGGATTTCTTCACCCCGCCGGCAAGCTGGCCGCATTCCTCGAGCGTCATCGCGGCGGGCACGGCGCTGAGCACGTGCTTGCCGGCCGCCAGGCAGAGGAGGGTGTGCCGGACGTGATCCGGCGCGGGCGTGGCGAGGAAGACCGCTTCGACCTTCGGATCCTTGAGCAGCTCCTCGAGCGACGGGTATCCCTTGGCGCATTTGTAGACTCGCTGAAGCGCCGCGAGGCGTTCGGGTCGGAGCTCGGCCACCGCCTCGACGACGCAGTCGGGGTGTTCGTGGAACTGGAAGCTCAGGCCGAAGCGGCCGCCGACGATGGCTATGCGGACCTTGCGGGCAGGGGTGGTGAAGCCGGTCTGGCCGAAGAGCGGCGCGGCCGCGAGGGTGGCGCCCAGCAGCGTGCTGCGCAGGAAGTCACGACGGGTACTCATGGGGGTAGGGATATCCTCGCGCTTCCGGCGTCGCCTGCAATCCGTGGTATTGACCGAAGTCGGCCATTGCGGTCTCACTCCAGGTATTCAGATTCATCTTATGAATCCCGCCCCAGGTTCGTTCCTCCGTCGTGTCTGGCCCTTGCTGGCCGCATCCGCCCTCTGCGCGCAGACGGCGCAGGTGCTCGAAACGAAGACCATCACGCCGCCGGAAGAACCGTATGCCGGCTGGTCGACGCTCGCGCGTCGGGCCAACGGCGAACTCTGGGTCACGTGGTCGGGCGGCCGCGACGCGCATGTCTGCCCGCTCGGTCAGGTGAAGGCGATGACCTCGAAGGACGACGGCGCGACCTGGACCTATCCCCGCGTGCTCCTCGACGGACCGATCGACGACCGCGACAGCGGCGTGATGGAGACCGCCAAGGCCACCTTGCTCGTCACGACCTTCACATCGCTGGCTTACGAAGAACGCGGCTTGATCGCCAAGCAGCCGCCCGAGCGGCAGGCGCGCTGGAAGGCGGCGCAGGAACGCCTGACGGCCGAGGAGCGCAAGGCGCAGCTCGGCGAATGGGTCCTGCGCTCGACGGACGGCGGCAAGACCTGGTCGCCGCCGATCGCGACGATCGTCAACAGCCCGCACGGCCCGACCCAGTTGAAGGACGGACGCCTCCTTTACGTGGGGAAGAAGCTTTGGACTGATGACGCCAAGATCGGCGTCGCCGAATCGAAGGACGACGGCCTGACTTGGACCTGGCTCGGCGAGATTCCCACGCGTCCCGGCGACGAAGTGAAGAAGGGCTACCACGAACTCTTCGCGATCGAGACCGACGACGGGCGCATCCTCGCTCAGATCCGCAATCATAACAAACCTGACGTCGGCACCACGCTGCAGTGCGAATCCAGCGACGGGGGCAGGACCTGGACCGTGCCGAAGTCGATCGATGTCTGGGGTCTGCCTTCGCAGCTGCTTAAGCTCAAGGATGGCCGGCTGGTCATGACCTACGGCCACCGTCGCAAACCCTTCGGCAACCAGGCCCGGATCAGCACGGACCATGGCCGCACGTGGAGCGAGCCCATGATCATCTCGGGCGACGGCGAAGGCGGCGACCTCGGTTACCCTTCGACCGTCGAACTCGCGGACGGAACCCTGCTGACCGTCTGGTATGAATTCCAGAAAGCCGCCGGCAAGGCCGTGCTCCGTCAGGCGAAATGGAAGGTCGGAAAATAAAAGAGGGCAAGTTGACCCTTGTTTTCCTTCTGGCCAACGGGCCAACTGGCCAACGGGTCAACTAATTCAAAGTCCGTAGCCTTGGGACTTACGGACGTCGCCGACATACCAGTTCTCGAGCTTCTCGCGGGCCCAGGGCGTCTTGCGCAGGAAGATCAGCGACGACTTGATCGTCGGGTCGAACATGAAGCAGCGGATCGGGATGCGGTGCGCGAGTTCGCGCCAGCCGTATTTCGCGACCATCGTCTCGAGGAGCTTCTGCAGGGTCACGCCGTGCAGCGGATCGCGAGGGTGCTGGCGTTCTTCGCTCATGCGTTCAGGAAGCGCAGCGCTTCAGGAAGATGATCTGGGCGACCGCGACGATCTTCGGGGGCATCAGCCGGGGACGGATGATGGCCGGGTCGGTCGTGTGGCTGGTGACTTCGAAGGGGCCGTTGTAGAACCACTTGCCGCCTTCGGTGCGACGCACGTAGACCGGCAGGGGGCCGCGGGTTTCCGCCAGCTTGATGCCCCACTTGGCCTGGTCGCCTTTGCGGCCGACCCAGACCTCGCATGGTTCGCTGTCGGCGCGCGGATTCCAGCCGAGGCCGAGGCAGACGCCGATGACCTTGCCGTCCTTGTGGATGACGAAGTTCGGGGGCTTCGGGTCGCCGCCGAGGAAGGCGCGGACTTCGTCGAACTCGTAGCCTTGGCCCACGACGTGGGGCGCGGGATGCGGAGAGGGCGAAGCGTCGGACATGGCTGAAGGTGATAGGCCGAGCCTCCCTGCGGGGGAAGGCTAAATCCCGGGACAACAAAAAGGCACGCTTGCGCGTGCCTTAAGTCGGGGAGCTGAGGAGGGCCTCAGGCCTTCGGCTTGGCTTCGTCTTCGGCGAGGCGGATGCGGAGGTCGCGCAGCTGCTTCGGGGCGACGGGGCTCGGGCAGTCGGCCATCAGGTCGCGGCCGTTCTGGTTCTTCGGGAAGGCGAGGATGTCGCGGATCGAAGAGCGGCCGGCGAGCATGGCGACCACGCGGTCGAAGCCGAGGGCGATGCCGCCGTGGGGCGGGGCGCCGTAGGAGAAGGCCTTGAGCATGTAACCGAAGCGGCTGTCCACGAGGTCCTGCGGGATCTTGAGGATGTCCTCGAAGACGCGCTTCTGGACGGCCGGGTTATGGATGCGGATGGAACCGCCGCCGAGTTCGACGCCGTTGAGCACGATGTCGTAGTGCTGGCCGCGGACCTTGGCGGGGTCGGTGGCGAGCAGGGGCTCGTCCTCGACGACCGGGGCGGTGAACGGGTGGTGGGCGGAGAGGTAGCGCTTCTCTTCTTCGTCCCAGAGCATCAGCGGGAATTCGATGACCCAGAGGAAGTTGTACTGGTCGGCCGGCAGGTTCAGGCGGCCGCGGGCCTTGAGCAGGTAGGAGGATTCGAGTCGGATGCGGCCGAGGATGGTCGAGGCCTGCTCCCAGGGGGCGGCGGCGAAGAAGACGATGTCTCCGTCCTCGATGTTGAGCTGCTTCTTGAGCGCGGCCTTCTCGTCGTCGGAGAAGAACTTCACGATCGGGGACTTCCATTCGCCCGCTTCGCACTTGATGAACGCGAGGCCCTTGGCGCCGGCGCTCTTGGCGATGTTCTCGAAGTTGGTGAGCTCGCCCTGGGTGATGTCGGCGAGGCCCTTGGCGTTGATCGCGCGGACCACGGAACCCGGGGTGTTGGCGGCGACGTTGAAGACCTTGAAGGCCGAGCCCTTGAAGAGGCCGGTGAGGTCCTGGATCTCCATGCCGAAGCGGGTGTCCGGCTTGTCGATGCCGAAGCGGTCCATCGCTTCCTGGTAGGCCATGCGCGGGAAGGGCGTCGGGATGTCGATGCCGAGGGTCTCCTTCCAGGTGCGCTTGAGGATGCCTTCGATCAGCTTGTACATGTCCTCGCGGTCGATGAAGGACATCTCGAGGTCGACCTGCGTGAACTCCGGCTGGCGGTCGGCGCGGAGGTCTTCGTCGCGGTAGCAACGGGCCATCTGGTAGTAGCGTTCGACGCCGGCCACCATGAGCATCTGCTTGTACTGCTGCGGGGACTGGGTGAGGGCGTAGAACTCGCCGGGGTTGGTGCGGCTCGGCACGAGGAACTCGCGGGCGCCTTCCGGGGTGCTCTTGAAGAGGGTCGGGGTCTCGATCTCGAGGAAGTCCTGGCTGTCGAGTTCGGCGCGGATGGCGCGGGCGGCCTTGGCGCGGAGCTTGAGGAGGCCGATGTTGCGCGGGCGACGGAGGTCGAGGAAGCGGTATTCGAGACGGAGGTCCTCGTTCACCTTGTCGGCCTTGTCGTCGTCCATCGGGAACGGCAGGTCGGCGCAGACGTTGTGGACGATCAGGGACTCGGCGGCGATTTCGATGCTGCCGGTGGCGAGCTTGGCGTTGATGGTCTCGGCCGAGCGGGCGCGGACCTTGCCGGTGATCTCGATGACGGATTCCGTCTTGAGGCGCTGGGCGACTTCCTGGATGCCGTTGGCGCCCGGATTGAAGACCACCTGGGTCATGCCTTCGCGGTCGCGGAGGTCGACGAAGGTCACGCCGCCGAGGTCGCGCTTGGTGTCGACCCAACCCACGAGGGTCACGGTCTGGCCGGCGTCGGCGGGGCGGAGGGCGTTGCAGGTATGGGTGCGTTTCATGGGGGCGGGACGGACGGAATCGAGGGGTATGGTTAACGGACGGGGAAAACCCTAGTCAAAGCCCAATTGGGAGGGCTAGGGACAGGGGTAGGGATAGGGCTAGGCTTTGCAGGGGTATGGGCAGGGGGAGGAGCTGGATTCAAGGGGCAGAGGCAGGGGTGTCAGCGGTCGGCGGTTAGCGGTTGGATACGAAGAGTCGCTGACGTTCCGTCTCTCCGTCGGATAGGGCCGATCAACCTTCGTCGGCCGTTCGCTGAGAGACAGGCGAATCACGTGGTCAAGGTGGCTACGCACGCCGAACCGCAAAACGCTAACCGCCAACCGCCCATCGTTTCGGGTGGGCAGGAGGCCGTCCGAAGGCTTAAAGTCACCGCATGCGCACCCCCGCACTCCTGACCGCCTGCCTATTGGCGGCGACCCTGCCTGCCGCCCCGGAAAAGGTCGAGATGGCCGGCTACCTGCTCGTCCCGACCGAGCGAGTGCCCGAGCGCTACGACGCCGGCTTCTCGATCTACGCCGCCGCCTGGCCGTTGCTGAACCAATATCCGGGCCATCGCTTCCAGACGGGACTCTTCGGGACCTGGATGCATCCGCAGTATCCCAAGGACGCGAAACCCAAGGATCTTTATAACGACATCGAAGGCGGTCTCGGCTGGTGGCGCGACACGCGTTTCCCGACCACGACGCCGAAGTTCATCATGGGCGGCGTCGGCGTGAACTTCTACGACATCGCCAACGGTCCGGCCTATGGACGCGGCACATGGGAGGATCCGCGCGGTCTCTATGGCGTCGCCCAGCTCACGCCTTGGCTGCTCTTCCCGCTCGACGGTCTCAACCTCAAGCAGGGCGTCAACGGCGAGCTCTTCGGCTACGGCTACCTGCCGATGCCGTTCGCGCAGCCCAAGGCGAAGACCGAGGGCAAGGATGTCCCGACCGGCGACAATTGTTGGACGCTCTTCCTGAGCTCGGAGAATTTCAAAGGACCGGTCTGCTTCTTCACGCCGAACTTCTGGGCGCGCGCGGCGTTGCGCAATCCCGCGGTCGCCGGACAGATGCTGGATTCGCGCGGTTCGGATCCGAACAAGCATTTCCAGATGGAGACCCAGTACGTCCCCGCCGCGCAGGCCAAGGATGACAAGGGCGAGACCTACGCGCGCGTCGCGCCGACTTCCTTCCCGGTGGGCGCCGACGGCACCACGGTCGTGCTGCATCGCCTGATGAGCTACGATCGCAGCGCCCTGTATGACGGCGTGAAGGCCTGGTTCGAAGGCGGTCCCGTGGCCAGCGGCGCGATCAATCCCGCCGGCGCCTATCTCCAGACCTTCAAGCCTAACGGCGGCTCGACCTGGAGCATCTATAAGCAGGGCACGAAGCGCGAAGCCAAGCCCGGCCTCGCCTGGAAGGCTTTCGCCACCCCGCATTCGCCGGATCCGTCCACCTATGGTTATAAGTGGGATGCGAATCTCGTGACCCGCGCGGGAGGTCTCGTGACCCTGCCGCAGTATTATCGTTTCGGCGCCGGCGGTAAGAACGGGCAGTGGACGCCGATCAAGGCCGCCGACGTGCCGGCCGCGACTGGGCTCACGCAGATGAGCTTCGACCCGCCCAAGGAAAAGCCGCAGGCCGCGCGCGAGACCCAGCCCGGCGAGAAGACGACATGGAAGATTCCCGGTCCGAAGGCCGGACCGTTCCACGCTTTGCTCGGCGACGGCAGCGTCGTGACCTATTACTGGTATCGCTTCGCCGACCAGCCCGCCTTGCTCAATGCCGACATGACGCCGGCTGAGCGCGAAGCCCTGCAGGCAAAGGTCGAGAAGCTGCACCGCGCCTGGACCAAGGACCGCGATTACCTGCCGCCGCCGACCGTCGGCAGGCTCGCCGCGATCGATCCCGCGCTCGTCCTGACTCCGCCCAAAGGGCTTGAGGTCGGCTACGTGCCCATCGCCACGCGACAGGAACTGGTTCCGGAGAAGAAGTAGTCCGGCTCAGCGACGGTCGAGATCCTTGGTCTCGACCGGCTCTACGTGCGCGAGGTGCTCCGGGTCCTTCTTGCCCGTGAGGACCTTGACGAGGCACCAGATGAAGAGCGCGGTCACCGCGCCCACGGAGAAGAGCATGAAAAGAAGTCCGGAGGTGGTCATGGTGGCGATAGGTCAGCGGGCGTCCCAGCGCTTGCCGGCACGGTGGATCATCAGCGCCGAGAAGGCGGCGAAGAGCAGCAGGAAGAAGGCCGTCAGGCGGGCGACGCCGCTGGCGGGATGGCCCGGGCCGCCGACCAGGTCGAGGATGGGGTCGGTCGGGGTGAACGCCGGCGTGGCGAAGGAGAGATTCCAGCCGGCGACGTTCTTCAGCACGAACATCAGGAAGATCGCGGTGAGGAAGGCGGGCGAGACCCAGCGGATGACGAACTTGAAGATCCGCGGGATCCGCAGGTCGGCGCCATGATGGGCCTCGGCCCAGCCGCGTTCGGTGCCGAAGGCGAAATTGAAGATGTAGATGAGCAGCGTGCCTTGGAGGAAGATGCCGATGTCGCCGATCCAGAAGTCGACGGTCGAGAGCGCCTTCAGGTCTTGGCTGAAGTAGACGACGAGCGTGCATCCGACCGCAGTGATGAGGCCGAGCAGGGCGACGGAACCACGCCGATCCAGCCCGAGCCCTTCTTCCAGGAACGCGATGCCCGGTTGCAGCATCGAGAGGGAGGAGGTGATGGCGGCGATGAAGAGCAGGGTGAAGAACAGTCCGCCGAAGAGATGGCCGTAGGGCATGCCGGCGAAGACCTGCGGCAGCACGTTGAAGCCGAGGGCGAAGGTGCCTCCGGCGACGGCGGAGGCGCCGAGGAAGGCGAAGGCCGCCGGCACGGTGATGAGCCCGCCCAGGCCGACTTCGCAGAATTCGTTGGCGGCGGTGGCGGTGAGGCCGCTCAGGACGACGTCATCGTTCTTCTTCAGGTAACTGGCGTAAGTGATGATCACGCCGAAGCCGACGGACAGCGTGAAGAAGATCTGCGAGGCGGCCTTGAGCCAGACGGCGGGGTTCGACAGGCCCTTGGCGATGTCGTGCGGATTCCACATGTAGCCGAGGCCGTTCCAGACGCTGAGCTCGGGTCTGGTAGGGTCGGGCGTGCCGAGCGTCAGCACGCGCACGAGCAGGATGAGCGCGATGGCGATCAGGAGCGGCATGCCCCAGTTGCAGATGAACTCGATGCCCTTGGAGAGGCCGCGGTAGATGATCACGAAGTTCAGGACGAACACGCCGATGAAGAAGAGGAAGGGAGCACCGAGGCCCAGGATGGCGCCATCGGCCTTGAGTCCGGTGAAAGCGGCGAAGGCGTCGGCGTAGGTCTTGGGGTCCTTGCCGAGGTCGAGGCCGCCGCTGAAGCTGTTCCACGCATAGCCGAGGCACCAGGATTCGATGACGACGTAATAGAAGTAGACCCCGACCGGGATGATGAAGCCGAGCAGGCCGACGTATTTGCCCCAGGGCTTGCGGACGATCGCATGGAAGATGCCGGGCGAGGAGTTGAAGCCCTGGGTGCCGCCGAAGCGTCCGAGCGTCCATTCGACCCAGCAGATCGGGAGGCCGACGATCAGGAGGGAGATGAAGTAAGCGATGAGGAACGCGCCTCCGCCGGTCTCCTTGTCGGCGACCAGGCCGGGGAAGCGGAGGAAGTTGCCAAGGCCGACCGCGCTGCCAGCCACCGCCATGATCACGCCTAATTTCGAGCTCCAGCCGTCGGGTTGCTTGGTCGTCATGCGTTTTGGGGTGTCCTTTTGTTAGTCAGGGCAGGGCGGAGTGCAATCGTGGAGGCAGGCCTGACGGCCTGCCTGGGGCCAGAGGCAGGGCAAGGGCCGGGGCTAGTCGATGATGCAAGTCGATGCAGGTCGGGCGGATGAATTGATGCCGATGAGGCTTCGTTCTGTGAAACCAGCCCTAGCCCCGGCTCTGGCCCTGGCCCTGACTCGCCCCCTATTCTTCTCGCCCTTTCCGATTCCTCTACTCACTTTGCGTCAATGTCGTTTGAATCCTTAGGCCTCGATGCCGCCATCCTCAAAGCCGTCGCCGACCAGGGCTACACGGAACCGACGCCTATCCAGAAGGCTTCCATTCCGACCATCATCGAGGGCCAGGACGTCATCGGCGTCGCCCAGACGGGCACCGGCAAGACCGCCGCTTTCACCCTTCCGCTGCTGACCAAGCTGGTCCGCACCAAGTCCGGCGCCCACCAGGGCAAGGTCCGTTGCCTGATCCTGGCCCCGACCCGCGAACTCGTCGTCCAGATCGCCGAGAACGTCGCCGCCTATTCCCGCTACGCCGGCGCGACCGTCGCCACCTGCTACGGCGGCGTCTCCGAGCGCCCGCAGATCGCCGCCCTCCGCCGCGGCTGCGACTTCCTCATCGCCACCCCGGGTCGTCTCCTCGACCTCGGCGGCCAGGGCCATGGTGACTTCTCCGCCGTCGAATACCTCGTCCTCGACGAAGCCGACCGCATGCTCGACATGGGCTTCCTGCCCGCGATCAACACCATCGTCCGCGCGCTCCCCAAGGAACGCCAGACCCTGATGTTCTCCGCCACGCTCTCCCGCGAGATCGAGACCCTCACCAAGCAGTATCAGCGCAACCCCGCCCTCATCGAGGTCGGCCGCCGTTCCAATCCCGCCGAGACCGTCACCCAGCTGCTCTACGAGTGCCCGGGCGCCCTCAAGCAGGTGATGCTGCACCACCTCCTCAAGGACGAGGCCCTCAAGATGGTCCTGGTCTTCGCGCGCACCAAGCACGGCGCCGACCGCATCTGCCGCAAGCTCCAGGGCGAGGACATCAGCTGCGCCGCCATCCACGCCAACCGCTCCCAGAGCCAGCGCCAGCGCGCCCTGCAGGCCTTCAAGAACGGCGAGATCCGCGTCCTCGTCGCGACCGACATCGCCTCGCGCGGCATCGACGTCGACGGCATCACGCACGTCTTCAACTTCGACTTCCCTGACCAGCTCGAAGACTACGTCCACCGCATCGGCCGCACCGGCCGCGCCCTCGCCACCGGCACCGCCATCACCTTCGTCACGCGCGAGGACCTCGGCGAACTCCGCCGCCTCGAGCGCATCGTCGGCAAGCACCTCCATTGCGGCAAGCTGCCCGGCTTCGACTACACGCAGCAGGCCCCGGCCCGCACCCCGGAAGACTTCCAGCGTCACCAGGATCCGCGCGCCGGCGCCCATCATAGCGAACGCGAAGGCCGCCCGCAGGGGGGTCGTCACGGCGGTTACCGCGCTTCCCAGGGCAACTACCGCCCGTTCGGTCGTCCGGGCACCCGTCGTCAGGGCGGACCTAAGTAAGAGATAAGAGGCTCGGAGGCCCAGAGGCCCAGAAAATCAGCCCGGTGACCCCGGGCTTTTTTGTGCCTTCCCGCGGGGCGTACCCTTGCGGCAGGCGTCGCTGCAGAAGCGGACTTCCGCCCAGCAGCGCTCCCACTTCTTGCGCCAGCTGAACGGCCTTTGGCAGGTCGGGCAGACTTTGGTCGGCAGGTCGGTTTTCTTCACTCCGCGCATAGGGCCAAGGAGTCAGCACCGGCCGAAGGCGCAAACTTCCGGTCAGGATTCCTTGGCCGAGGCTTTCGCCGCTTCGGCGCGTTCGCGTTCGAGTCGGGTGATGCGGCGGTTGAGCGGGATGTAGATCAGGAACGGAGCCGCAAACGCGGCCAGGAGGGTGGCCGTGAGGCTGACCATGTCCATGAACGGGTGATAAAAGAGATCGATGGCTAACGGCACGAATAGGATGGAGAGTCCGACGAACATGGCGCCGAGCATGGCCATCGCACGGTGGCCTCGGGCGACGTCATCGCTTCCCTCGGCGGTGATGAGTCCGTCAGGTGGGTTTTCGCCCATGAGGGCTGCGACGATCGCAAACACGAACTGGCCGGCGAGCAGCATGAATTGGGCTATTTTCCCCATGTGACCAAGGTGGGAAAGGTGAGGTATGCTGGCAATGGGATTAGCCCGCCCGCTTGCCAATCGGCGCCTTAGTCCTCCCTTGCGGGCGTGGCCCACACCGTCCGTCTCATCCTCGGCGACCAGCTGAACCCGGAGCATTCCTGGTTCGGCAATAAGGATGCGTCCGTGACCTACGTGCTCATGGAAGTGCGTTCCGAGACGGATTACGTCGTCCATCACGCCCAGAAGGTCATCGCGATCTTCGCGGGGATGCGCCGCCTGGCCGAAATCCTGACCAAGGCCGGGCACCAAGTCCGCTATTTCCGGCTTAACGACAAAGACAACCGCCAGGACTTCGCCGCGAACCTGAAGCAGGTCTTCGCCGCGACCAAGGCCACGCGCTTCGAGTATCAGGAGCCTGATGAGTTCCGTCTCGATCACGACCTGCGCGCCTTCGCCAAGGAATGCGGCCTGACGACGGCCTGCGTGGGCTCCGAGCATTTCCTCGACGGGCGCGGCGGCGTGGCCGCGCATTTCCAAAAGGACGCCAAGCGCTGGCTGATGGAGTCCTACTATCGCAAGATGCGCGTCCGCACCCGCCTGCTGATGGATGAAGACGGCACGCCGGCCGGAGGAGAGTGGAATTACGACAAGGAGAACCGGAAGCCTTGGAAGGGGACGCCCCCTCCGCCGAAATCCTGGGATGTCTCCCACGACCATTCCAAGCTCTGGGCTGAGATCGAGTCCGCGGGCGTCAAGACCATGGGGTCGCCGTGCGCGGAAAAGTTTCCATGGCCGCGGGATCGTAAGGAGGCCTTGGCGCAGCTGGACGCGTTCATCGAGCGCGGCCTGCCGGAGTTCGGCGATTACGAGGACGCGATGCATGCCTCTTCGGACCGCCTCTTCCATTCGCGCCTGTCCTTCGCCCTGAACGTCAAGCTGCTCGCCCCTCTGGAAGTCGCCCAGGCCGCGGCCGAGGTCCATGCGAAGGATCCGCGTCGTTATCCGCTGGCCGCCACCGAAGGCTTCGTGCGCCAGATCATCGGCTGGCGCGAATACATCCGCGGCGTCTATTGGGCCAAGATGCCCGGTTATGCCGACGCCAACGGGCTAGGGCACACGCTCTCGCTGCCGTCCTGGTTCTGGACCGGCAAGGTGAAGATGAACTGCCTGCGCCACTCCGTCGGGCAGTCGCTCGAGACGGCCTACGCGCACCATATCCAGCGCCTGATGGTCATCGGTTCGTTCTGCCTGACCGCCGGCGTGGATCCGGCGGAGGTCGAGCGCTGGTATCTCGGCGTCTACATCGACGCCTTCCAGTGGGTCGAGCTCCCGAACGTCATCGGCATGAGCCAGCACGCCGACGGCGGCTTCCTGGCCAGCAAGCCTTACTGTTGCGCCGCGAGTTACGTCTCCAAGATGTCGAACTACTGCGGCGGCTGTCCGTATGATCCCAAGGATCGCACCGGCCCGCTGGCTTGTCCGCTCAACGCGCTCTACTGGGACTTCTGGCTGCGGCATCAGGACCGATTCCTCAACAACCCGCGCATCGGCATGGCCGTGCGTCAGGCCGCCAACATGTCCCCTGCGGAGAAGGCCGCGGTCAGGAAGAAGGCGGCGGAGCTGAGGGAAGGGATCGAAGAGCTCTGAGGGTAGGGTTGAGCGCCCTCGCTCAACCGCGGCTGACCAAGGGTGGTCAGCCCTACCTTACTTCTTCGCGGCCTTTTTCTTCCCCTTGCCGGCATTGGCGGGCATGGGGTCGACGCCAGGGAGAGGGAAGTCGGGATTCGGCACGCGCGCGGCGGCCATCTTGGCTTCGAGTTCCTTGACGACGTCGGGGAATTTCGCGGCGAGGTCGGTCGTCTCGTTCGGGTCGGCGTCGAGGTCGTAGAGCTGGGTCACGACCGGAGCCTTGGCTTGGGCTTTCTTGGCCATCTCGGTCCGGATGGCCTTCCACTTGCCGTCCCAGATGGCCTGCTGCGCTCCGTAGCCCGGGAACTCGCGGTAGAGAGGGGCGGCACGGGGGGCGTCGGCGCCCTTCAGCGCAGGGACGAGGCTTTCGCTGCTCCATCCCTTCTCGCGCTGAAGCTTGCTGCCGGCGAGTTCGGCGAAGGTGGCGAACCAGTCTTCGAAGCCGGAGATCCGGTTGGAGCGGGTGCCGGCCTTGATGCCGGCGGGCCAGCGGACGACGGTCGGTTCGCGGATGCCGCCTTCGTGCAGTGAGCCTTTGAGTCCCTTCAGCCCGCCGACGGAGTTGAAGTATTTCGTGTCCACGCCGCCGGCGTCGTGCGTGGCGCCGTTGTCGCCCGTGAAGACGATGATCGTGTTGTCGGCCACGCCGGCCTTTTCGAGGGCGGCGAGGATGCGGCCGACTTCCTTGTCGAGACGCGAGATCATCGCGGCGTAGGTCGTGCGCGGGGTGCGGTTGGGGCTGTAGCCGCCTTTCTGCGGCGCATAAGGGGCGTCTTCCTTGATCACGCCCTCGTATTGCTTCAGCTCTTCGGCGGGCACCTGGAGGGCGACGTGCGGGAGAGGCGAGGCGTAGTAGAGGAAGAACGGTTTGTCCTTGTGGGCGGCGATGAACGCTTCGGCCCCGGCGATGGTGCGGTCGCTCGAGAAGTCCTTGCCGATGAAGGGAGCGTATGCCTTGGGGTCCTGCGGGTCGGCGCCGGCCGGGAAGTTGCCGTGGCCAGGCGTGCCGTCGGGTCCGTTGTCCAGCGGTACCTTCACGCCGTCATCCTGGATGTAAGGAGGGTAGTGGCTGTGGGCGACCCACTGGCTCGTCACGCCGAGGAAGCGGTCGAAGCCTTGCTTGAGAGGATTGCCCGTGGATTCGAAGCTGCCCATGCCCCACTTACCGAAAGCACCCGTCGCGTAACCAGCGGCCTTCAGCGTCGCGGGCAACGTCATCGCTCCAGCCGGGAGCGGATACTGTTCGCGGTCGCCGACGTCCTTGTTATCGCGCGTCGTGGCCCGCCCCGGATTGTTGCCGGTCATCAGCACCACGCGGGAAGGAGAGCATACCGCGTTACCGGCGTAGTGGCGGGTGAGGATCATCCCCTCGCGGGCGAGGCGATCCACGTTGGGCGTGCGGATGATCTTCTGGCCGTTGTAGCCGACCTCCCCGTAGCCGAGGTCATCCGCCAGGATGAAGACGATGTTCGGGCGGGACTCCGCGAAGAGACCGGCGCAGAACAGGGCAAGCAGGAGCAGGGGGGTGCGGCTCATGCGTAATACCTAGGGTTAGCCCTAGGATATGTCGAGAAACCAGAGGGTCGGCTTTGTCGGATTGACAACCCTGCCGGGCTGGGGCTTAACCCAATCTTTCCTCTCTCGGGCTGTAGCGTAGTCTGGTAGCGCGCTTGCATGGGGTGCAAGAGGTCGTGAGTTCGAATCTCACCAGCCCGACCAGAGGAAAAGCCGCCGAAACCCGCTCAGCGGGCCAGGCTTCTATTTCTTGGCCTTCTTGGCCGGGGCTTTCCCCCCTTTGGGACTTTCGAACAGCGGAGCGACGAGTTCCTTGTTCCAAGCGGCCAGTTCGGCGGCCAGTCGGGCGCTGATTTCGGGTTGGGAGGCCAGCAGGTTCTTCGTCTCGGCGATGTCCGCGGAAACATCATAGAGCTCGTCGGGCTGCTTGCCGTTGCGGACGAGTTTCCATGGACCTGAGCGCACCGCATAGCTCTGTCCGCCGCCGGTGCGCCAGAAGAGGTTGGCGTGGGGCAGGCCGGGAGCCTCGCCCGTGAGGAAGGGGATGAGGTTCACTCCGTCGAGCTTCCGATCCTTCGGGAGGGGGATGTCGGCGAGGGCCAGGGCCGTGGCGGCGACGTCGAGCGAGGAAACCGGTTGCGCGTAGGTCGAGCCGGCTTTGAGCCTGGCGGGCCAGCTGACCAGGAAAGGCACCCGGATGCCGCCTTCATAGACCATGCCCTTGTTGCCGCGCAGCGGCGTGTTGTCGGCGCCGAGCGAAGGCGGCGTGCCGCCGTTGTCGCTGAAGAAGAAGACGAGGGTGTCCTGAGCCTGGCCGCTGGCAGTCAGGGCCTTGGTGACGACGCCGATCGCATCGTCGAGCAGGCTGATCTGGGCGAGGCATTTGCGGCGCACGGGGTCCTTGATGTCGGCGAACTGCTGCTCGCGTTCCACCGTAGGCATGTGCGGGGTGTGCGGGGCGTTGAAAGCGAGGTACAGCATCCACGGAGCGCCGGCGTTGCGGGTCACGAAGGCGGCGGCTTCCTTGCCGAAGGCTTCGGTCAGATGGGCGGGGATTTCCTTCGTGGCCTGGCCGTCGCGGGTGAGCGGGACGTTGTATTCTTTCTTCACGTCGATGTCCCAGCCCGAGTAGGAATGGCCGCCGCCGATGAAGCCGTAGGTCTGATCGAAGCCGCGCGCCCAAGGCGTGTGCGCAGGCGTGGCGCCGAGGTGCCACTTGCCGATCCACCCCGTCTTGTAGCCGGCTTCCTTGAGGAACTGCGGGAGCAGTTTCTCGGTGAGCGGCAGTCCGGCCACCGCGTTCGCCGGGTCGTAGGCAGGGTTGTTCTCGTGGCCGAAGCGCTGCTGATAACGGCCCGTGAGCAGGCCGGCGCGGGTCGGCGAGCAGAACGGATGCGAGACATAACCGCTCGTGCAACGCACGCCGGAGGCGGCGAGGGCGTCGAGGTTCGGCGTGGGCACCGCCCGGCCGCCGTTGAAGCCGACGTCGCGGTAGCCATGGTCGTCGCTGACGATGATCAGGATGTTCGGCTTGCGGTCGGCGGCGCAGGCCGCCGCGCAGGCGCAGGCGCAGAGCAGGGTCAGCAGGGAGGTGAGGCGCATCATGAGGTTGGGTTTCATCTGGAGACTTCCCGGGCCTTGGGTCGGCCGCGGCCACCCTGACCGAGCGACCAGTCGGCCGGCTGGCCTTTGCGCTGGCGGGAAAGCCAGAGTACGGCGGCGTCGGACTCGGACTCATGGCCGCCTTCGAAGACGGTCACGCGGACGTTGCCGGAGCTTCGGCGAAAGAGGGTGGCCTTTTCGCGCTCGGGGTCGGCCTGCGTCTCGGCGGCGAGGGCGGCCGGGATCTTCCGTTCGCGCGCCATGAAGGCGATGTCTTCGGCGGAGACTTGTTTGTCCGGCGTGGCGAGCACGTTGAACGCGCGTAGCGAATGGCTCACCGGAACCGAGCCGGTGTGGCCGTCGTGGATGCCGGTGTTGATGTCCAGCGGCACGCCCTTGGCGGCGGCGAGGTGGAAGAGCGGGGAGCGATGACGATACTCGGCTTCGGTCGCGGGGCTCGGGGCGCCGCCGCAGGACTGCTCGAGCATCTTGGCGTAGTTGTTCTTGCGGGCCTTGCTCTCGGCATGCCATACGGCGAGGTCGGAGATCGGGACCCAGGCGCTCACGGCGGCCCACAGGTCGGGCGCGCGGGCGGCCATGACGAGCGACATGTGTCCGCCGCCGGAGCCGCCGACGAGGTAGATGCGCGAGGCGTCGACGCGCGCGTCGCGGCGGGCGTAGGCGACCGCGTCGAGGATGTCCTGCGAGGCGAGGTCGGAGGCGCAGGCTTCCGGTCGGTTGTTCGGACCGCGGAAATCAGGGGCGACGAGCACCCAGCCGAGTTTCTTGGCGCGATCGATCCACGGCGGGCCTTGTTCGAAGCCGCCGCTCCAGGAGTGCAGGAAGACGATCAGCGGCACCTCGGGGCCTGCCAGGTCCTTCGCCGCGGAGTCGGGGCGCCAGTAGATGACCTTCTGGAGCGTGCCGTCCTTGGAGCTCGGGATGTCGATCGCGAGTTTCAGCGCCTTGGCCCTGACCTCGTCGGCCGACGGGCGCTTGGCCGGGGCCTTGGGTTCGGCCGCGAAGGCGACCGCGGTGAGCAGCAGGGCGAGGAGTCTCACTTCAGTTCGGGGCGCAGGTAGGCGCGGACGTAATCGCTGTCGGTCGCGTGGACGACGTCCGGGGCTCCCGGATAGACGAGTTCGCAGGATACCTTGTTCGCGTCGCAGTGTTCCTTGAGCTTCACGCCGAAGTTGGCCGTGTGGGTCGGGTCCTTCTCGTCTTTGCCGAGGTTGGGCTTCGCGGAGTAGAAGAGCCCGACGGGCGGGTCGTCGCTCGAGACGAGCTCATACGGGGAGTATTGCTTGATCCAAGGGAGGATGCGTTCGCGCTCCGCCACGAAGAGGTCGAAGGTCGAGGTCTTCTTCTTCGGATCCCAGGTGACGCCGAAGGCGTGGGCGCCGTATTTGCTGTTGGGCGTCCATGCGCGCATCTGCTGAGGGTCGAGGCTGGTCTGCGCGCCCGAGACCGCGGCGCAGGTGACGCGGGTCGACTCGCGCGCGATCGGGTCGGCGCTGTTCGGGTCGGCGAGGTCGTCGTGGAAGGCGATCCAGAGGCTCGTGCAGGCCCCGGCGGAGCCGCCGGCCAGGGCGACCTTGGTCTTGTCGAGGTTCCACTCCTTGGCCTTGCTGCGCGTGAACTGGAGGGCGCGGGCGCAATCATGCATCGGACCCTTCACCGGCGGGACGAGTCCGTCCGCGGTCGAGTCCTTGATCGTGCGATATTCGACCGAGACCACCGAGATGCCGGCGTCGAGGGCGGGCTTGAGCATCGTGCGCACGACGGAGCGGTCGCCGCCGTTCCAGCCGCCGCCGTGGATGTAGAAGAGCAGGGGCGTGGGCTTGTCGGACTTCGCGCGCCAGAAGTAGATCTTCTGCATACGGTGCGGTCCATAGGCCACGTTCTCGTCCGGCTCGATCGGCAGCGGATACTTGCGGAACTCGGGGTCGCCGGCCTTGACGGGGGCGGCGGGCGCTTTCGAGGGGGTGTCGGCGGCGAAGAGGGGGCCGACGCCTAGCGCGAGGGCGAGGCAGAGGAATGAGCGGCTCATTTCAGTTCAGGGCGAAGGTGGGCCTTGATGTAGGCGTTCGGGTTGGCGTGCGTCACGTTCGGAGAGCCCGGGTAGACGATTTCGCAGGGCACCTTGATCTCGTCGCAGTGCTCCTTGAGCTTCACGCCGAAGTTGGCGGTATGGGTCGGGTCTTTCTCTTCCTTGCCGAGGTTGGGAGGCGTGCCGAAGAAAAGGCCTACGGGCGGATCGTCGCGCGTGACGAGCTCGTACGGGGAGTATTCCTTGATCCAGGGAAGGATGCGTTCGCGCGCGTCGTAGAAAGCCTGGAAGCTCGAGGTCTTCTTCTTCGCGTCGCCGGCGATGCCGAAGGCGTGGGCGCCGTAGTTGCTGTTAGGCGTCCATTCTCGCATCTGGTGCGGGTCAAGGGTGGTCTGCGGTACCTGGACCGCGGCGCAGGTCAGCCGGGTGGATTCACGGGCGATGGGATCTTCGCTCTTCGGGTCGGCGAGGTCGTCGTGGAAGGCGAGCCATAGGCTGGTGCAGGCGCCGGCGGAACCTCCGGCCGCGCCGACCTTGGTCTTATCGAGGTTCCATTCCTTGGCCTTGCTGCGGACGAATTGGAGGGCGCGGGCGCAGTCGAGCATCGGTCCCTTCACCGGAGGCACGACCTTGTCCTCGGTGGCGTCCTTGATGTAGCGGTATTCGACGGAGACGACGGAGATGCCCGCCGCGAGGGCTTCCTTGAGCATGCCGTTGACGGAAGAACGGTCGCCGTTGGTCCAGCCGCCGCCATGGATGTAGAAGAGCAGGGGCGTGGGCTTGTCGGACTTCGCGCGCCAGAAATACAGGACCTGCATGCGATGCGGACCGTAGGCCACGTTCTCATC
>JACCDN011204843.1_pt1 | contig 35608 bp, 33 predicted proteins | sample 7441691 | NCBI WGS metagenome assembly JACCDN01 (sample SAMN15323439, study PRJNA562643) | freshwater metagenome | isolation source: river surface water | place: USA:Blue River Watershed | collected 2017-08-16
CAGCGGCGTTGAAGAACGAGGTACCGAAGTGACGGTCGGTCAGGGTCATGGTGATGGCACCCGCCAGCACCGGCATCACGGCGATCAGCAGGTAGGCCGTGATCAGCCAGGTCCAGCAGAACATCGGCATCTTCATCAGCGTCATGCCCGGAGCGCGCATGTTCAGGATGGTGGTGACGATGTTGATCGAGCCCATGATCGACGAGGCGCCCATGATGTGCACCGCGAAGATGGCCATGTCCATGCCGATGCCCATCTGGGTGGTCAGCGGTGCGTACAGGGTCCAGCCTGCCGCAGTCGCGCCGCCCGGCACCAGGAAGGATGCGGCGAGCAGGATCGCTGCCGGCGGCAGCAGCCAGAACGAGAAGTTGTTCATGCGCGCGAACGCCATGTCGGACGCGCCCACTTGCAGCGGGATCATCCAGTTCGCGAAGCCGACGAAGGCCGGCATGATCGCGCCGAACACCATGATCAGGCCGTGCATCGTGGTCAGCTGGTTGAAGAACTCCGGCTGGAACAGTTGCAGGCCCGGCTTGAACAGCTCGGAACGGATGCCGAGGGCCAGTACGCCACCGACCAGCAGCATGACGAACGAGAACCACAGGTACAGCGTGCCGATGTCCTTGTGGTTGGTCGCAAACAACCAGCGCTGCCAGCCGTGCGGATGATGATCGTCGTGCGCGTGATCGGCGCCGTGACCGTGTGCGTGATCAAGTGTTGTGCTCATGTGTTTCTCCTGATTTCTCGATTACTTGCGCGCAGCCAGGACTTCGGCAGGTTGTACGATGTTGTCTTCCGGCTTGTTGCCGAAGGAATTGCGGGTGTAGGTGATGACGGCCGCGATTTCGGTGTCCGACAGCGTGGCCTTCCAGGCCGGCATGCCGTTCTTGCCGTTCAACAGGATCGCGATCTGGCCGTCTTGCGGACCGTTCACGCTGGCTGCACCCGCCAGTGCCGGGAATGCACCCGGAACGCCGCCGCCATTGGCCTGGTGGCAAGCCACGCAGTTCGCTGCATACACTTTCTCGCCACGGGCAGCCAGCTCGGTGGCCGTCCAGGTCTTGTTCGGATCATCGGCGTTGGCGGCCATGCTCTTCTTTTGCTCGCCGACCCACTTGGCGTAGTCCTGCTCGGACACGACGTTGACGACGATCGGCATGAACGCATGTTCCTTGCCGCACAGCTCGTAGCAGTTGCCGCGGTAGACGCCGACTTTCTCTGCCTTGAACCAGGTGTCGCGCACGAAGCCCGGGATCGCATCCTGCTTCACGCCGAAGGCCGGCACGCCCCATGCGTGGATCACGTCATTGGCGGTGGTGACGATACGGATCTTCTTGTTGACCGGCACGACCAGGGCGTTGTCCACTTCGAGCAGGTAGTTGTCGCCACGCGGTGCGTTGGCTTCGATCTGCTCGCGCGGGGTCGACAGCGCGGACAGGAAGGAAATGCCTTCGCCTTCGCCCTTGATGTAGTCATAGCCCCACTTCCACTGCATGCCGGTCGCCTTGATGGTGATGTCGGCATTCGACGTGTCTTTCATCGCGACCACGGTCTTGGTGGCCGGCAGTGCCATCAGCACGACGATCAGGAACGGGACGACGGTCCACGCGATCTCGACGGTGGTGCTTTCATGGAAGGACGCGGCCTTGTAGCCGAGCGACTTGCGGTGCTTGAGGATGGAATAGAACATCACGCCGAACACGGCGATGAAGATCGCGACGCAGATGGCGATCATCCAGACGTGCAGCTGGTAGATGTCGGCAGCGATGGCGGTGACCGGTGCCTGGAAGTTCAGCTGATGGACAGCCGGACCGCCGACCATGTCATTGACTGCAAACGACGAACCGGCAACCAGCAGGCCGGCGGCAGCCATCAACGATTGGAAGAGGCGCTTCGCGTAGTTCATATTTTCCTCAAATGCCTGATTGAAATCTGTTTATTGGGTCCTACTTACTGCCGGCACGGTAGCCGATCAGTTCATTCTTGAGTTCATGCGCAAATTCCTGCCGTTTTTTTTCGGTCAGGTACCTGCCCACTTCTACCCTGTCGCCATCGGCTTCGAGTCCGATCAGGCGATGCCTGATATCCGGAAACTCGACGCGCGTCGCTCCCGGGTTCATGCAGTACTGGCTGATTTGCTCTGCCTGCACCAACTGCACCACGAGACCGTCGTCGCCGAGGGCGATCAACTCCCGATCGGTCGCATGGCGAGCGAAGTACATGAACGCAGCGGCAACTGCCGCCATTTCGAGTACCGAGAACACCATCACGAGCCAGGCACCGTGCACCACGAAGTAGCCGGCCACGAGGAACGAAGCCACGCACAACGCCATGTATGCCTTGGCCAATTGACGCGGCGTGATCGAGCAATTTTTTTTCAAAATCCACTCACGCGTCGCCATCACACAACAGTCTTTCTGAATATTGTTCAGCAAGTCATGGGCACAAAGCCCCGGGAGTATAAGCGAAAAGCATGAGGCAAGCCAAGCGCAAGCCCTGATCCATCAAGGCGCAGCGCACGTTCTGCATACGGCCCGGTCACTTTTTTTCTCTGTCGGTCAGTTTCGTTTCAAATCGAGACGAATGATTGATTCACCGGCAGCGGTGCTGCGAGGTGCGGGCTTGAACGCATGACCGTAGATCACTTCAATCGTGAGCGCGAGCGTGCCGTCAGCATGGCGTGTTGCCATTAAGGCATCGATCATGCGCTGCCAGCGCGCGCGACCCTGCAGACTTTTCTGCTGATGAATCAAGGGGTTGCCGCCCAACGCCCGCACGTCGGCCAGCAAACGCTCGACATTCGCATAGGTCAGCGTCAGCTTTTCCATGTCCATCACCGGCGTCGCAAAACCGGCTGCAACGAGCATATCGCCGTAGTCATGCAAATCGACGAAGGGCAGCACCGGCGTGGATTGGGTTGCGCCGGCCGCTGCAAACGCATCACGCAATTCACGCAAGGTATCGGGACCGAAGCAGCAGAACATCAGCAAACCATCCGTGCGCAGCACACGCGCCCATTCACGGATCACTGCATGCGGTTGCGGATGCCAGTGCAGCGCGAGATTGGACCACAACAGATCCGTGCTCAGCGGTGCCAATGGCAAGCAAGCGAAATCGGCGCACGCCAGTGACGCCGCCTGCGCGGCCGCCGCACGCGATGCAAACACGCGCGACAACAAGCGCTGCATGCCGGACGCCGAACGCGCAACGTGACGCCGCGCCTGCGTCAGCATCGCGGCCGATGCATCGATGCCCAGCAGTGACGCCTGCGGATAGGCCTGGTGCAAGCCGAGCAAGTCATCGCCTTCGCCGCAACCGGCATCGACGATGCGCGCGGGTTGTGTCCGGATCAGCGCGAGCCGCTCGAACATGCGGCCGGCGATCTCACGCCGCAGGAATTGCGACTCGGCCACGCGCGATGGCTGTGCAAACAATTGGCGCACGCGCGACACCGAGATGGGCGCGATCTGTTGCGAGGCAATGTTTTCGTTGGGCGGCACAGACAGGCGGGCGCACAGGCGCCGGGGCGATGGAAAAATCAGCGGGAAGAATCAGCGATGTGTCGTCAATTCATCAAACTACCGCGCGCAGTGTACCGCAGCGCTGTGCGCACGGCGGGAGCGCCCACATGTCTTTGAAGTCTCTGCAGTCTTTGCTGTCCCTGCTGTCCTCGCTGTCCTCGCTGCCTGCACCGCCCCGGCTGTCATGGCCATCCTTGTGGCGCGCATGCGCCGACCGTCTGCTGCCCGGCGCATGTGCGCTGTGTGGCAGCGATGCGCCGGCGCCGATTTGCGGCCACTGCAGCGACACGCTGCGGCAAGAGGCGGGAGCGCGCTGCATCTGCTGTGCGATTCGCTTGCCGGAACCTGCGGCGACAGGGCGCTGCTGCACGCTTTGCCGGCGCGAGCCCCCGTCGTACGACCGTACGATCACGCTGGCCGACTATGCACCGCCGCTGGACCGACTGTTGCTAGACCTGAAGTTTCGCGCACAGTTGCCGCTGGCTTCAGCCTTGGGCGGCATGCTGGGCCGTGCCGCAGCGGCAAGAATCAGCGACGGCATGTCGTCGGATACGTCACAGGGCGCTGTACAGGGCACTGCGGCAAACACTGCACTCCACATGGCACCCGACAACGCATGGGACACGGCACCGGTCACAGGGACGGCAACTGCGGCGCAAGCGGCAGCCCATGTCAGTCACCGGCGCGGGGAGCGGATCCTGATGGCGGTCCCACTGTCACGAGCGCGGCTGACGGAGCGCGGATTCAATCAGGCACATGAGATCGCGCGCGCTGTGGCACGCGTACTGAGCATGCCGCTCACCAGCGATGCCTGCGCACGCGTGCGGCATACGCAAGCGCAGGCGTCGCTGACGATGGATGAACGACGGGTTAATATGCGCGGCGCATTCGCTGTGTTGCAGCGGCAGGCCGTCGCCGGCAACGCCATTCTGGTGGTCGATGACGTGATGACCACCGGCCACACGCTGGAGGCATTCGCCGCCTGCCTGAAACGCAACGGCGCCGTGCATGTCACCAACCTTGTCGTTGCCCGTACGCCGGCGCGCTGATACGCGCTGCCTGCGGGCCGGAGTCCCGCGTGTTTCATGTCGTCCTGGTCGAACCCGAAATCCCGCCCAATACCGGTAACGTGATCCGGCTGTGCGCCAATACCGGCGCGCAATTGCATCTGGTCGAGCCGCTGGGCTTTCCGCTGGACGATGCACGGATGCGTCGCGCCGGGCTGGATTACCACGAGTTCGCAGCGATGCGCGTACACCAGGACTGGCAAGCGTTCATCGCCGATACACAGCCTGACGCGCAACGTATCTTCATCTTCACCACGCATGCATCGAGCGTATTCTCCGGCCTGCAATTCCAGCCCGGTGATGTCTTCGTGTTCGGTTCGGAGACGCGCGGGCTGGCACCCGCATTCCGCGACAGCTTTCCGCCCGCACAGCGGATACGCTTGCCCATGCAGCCGGGCAATCGCAGCCTGAATTTGTCGAATGCGGTCGCGGTGACGGTGTTCGAAGCGTGGCGTCAGCAAGGCTATGCGGGCGGCGGCTGAGTATGGGCAGGCTGGCGCTCACGGTCGGGCACCGAGCTTGCGCGCTGGCCGTCAATCGCGATGCGCCGGACAACGTGAACCTGGCAATGGAAACCCGACGCCGGCATCAGTGCCCTGTTTTGCCGGCGGCCGCGCTCTATAATCTCGTCTTCTGACTCGCGTGGGCCGCGCTGTGCGCGGCTCGCCTGCGGGCAGGCTTTGGCACCCATCCCTTCGGAGTCATCATGAAACTACGCCTCGTCCTCACCGCCGCCCTCTCGCTGTCGCTGATCTTCGCCGCCGGCATCACGCATGCACAGGCAACGGTGGACAGCGCCTATGCACGCGCGACGGTCGGCAAGCAGGCCAATGGCGCGGCGTATCTGCAATTGTCCGCAAAAGCTGATGACACGCTGCTGTCAGCCAGCGCGCCGGTCGCCAGCCGGGTCGAGATTCATACGATGCGCATGGATGGCGATGTGATGAAGATGCGTGCGCTCGACAAGCTGGACATCAAGGGCGGCGAAAAGCTGCAGATGCAGCCGGGCGACGGCGCGCACATCATGCTGATGGGCCTGAAGCAGCCGCTGAAGGCGGGCGACAGCTTTCCGCTGACGCTGACTTTCCGCAAAGCCGGCAAACTGACGGTCAATGTGGCCGTAAAAGTGATCGCGATGCCGGCCAAGGGTGGCGACAAGCCGCACGACGGCCACGAGCACCATCATCACGATTAATGGCAACGATTTATGGCCGCGATTAATGGCCGCAAATAATGGCCACGACCAGTAACCGCCGCCATTCAGCACGCATCAACCACGATGCATGGCCTGCGCCTTACTTGCGCGCTTCGTAATGCTTGTAAACGCTGCGCCGGCCATCGTCGGTGAACAGCACGACATCATAGGCATCGCGGCGCGTGCCTTCGACTTCCATGCCGGGGCTGCCAATCGGCATGCCGGGCACGGCCAGCCCGCGCGCCCTGGGCTTGTCGACCAACAGGCGCTTGATCTCGGCGGCCGGCACATGGCCTTCGAGCGCATAGCCATCGATCACACCGGTATGACAAGAGCCGAGCTCTTTCGGCACCCCATAGCGTTCGCGATACGGTGCGGTGCTCGGCACATCATGGGCGACCACAGCAAAACCATGTGCTTCCAGATGCGCCACCCATTCATGGCAGCAACCGCAGGTGGGCGTCTTGTACACGGTGATTTGCGGCTTGCGGTTCGCGTGCGCGGCCAGCGGGGTGAGCAGCACCGCCGACAACGGCGTGAACAAGGCAGCGCTTGCAGCTTTCAGCGCAGTACGTCGTTTCATCGAAAGCTTCCTTCCCTTCTTTAATCCCTGCAGCGACGAATTTTTTCGGCCAGCAGGCTGGAAGAAGTGTAGTGCACAAAGGGAAGCGCTGCAGCCTGCCCACCGGCCGCGATCACCGCGCGCCCTTCGCGCGTGGCGGCGACATCGTAATCGCCGCCTTTGACGTAGATATCCGGATGCACGGCGTCAACAATGGCGAGCGCATCATCGCCGTCGAAAGGGATGACGAGGTCGGTGCATGCGAGTGCCGCCAGCAGCGCCATCCGGTCCGTACAGGGATTGAAAGGTTGTCCGCGCCCCTTGCGCAGGCGGCGCGCGGACGCATCGTCATTTACCGCGACCAGCAGCGATGCCCCCATCGCGCGCGCCTGTGCGAGGCAGGTCACATGGCCACGGTGCAGCAGATCGAACACGCCATTGCTCATCACCAGCGGGCGCGGCAACAGGGCGGCGCGCGCCGTCAGCGCGGAAGGCGTGCACAGTTTGGCTTCAAAGTCCGGGGGGCGGATCATGTGGCTTCGGTCCGTACACGTTGGAACAGGTACGGACACCGGAACGGCCATGCGCCGCCCGCAAGCGGCGGCGCTGCGTGCGGCGTGGTGGGGCTGTTGGCCGCACCAATGCGGCACCAAGCCGCACCGATGCCGCACCGATGCCGCACTGTCTGCGGCGTCTGGTCTCGCGTCGCGCGGACGCGTTGCGGATCAGGCAGTCGCAGGCGCGAGGCGCGCCGCCGCTTCCTTGCGGTAGCGGTTCAGGTCCTGTACCGATTCGAAGCTACGCTCGAACAGCAGCGACAGGTTGTGCAGGATACGGTCGACGACTTTCTTTTCCCATTCGCCGTCAAAGCGGATCTGCTTGTCTAGCCAGGCTTCGAGCCAGTCCGGGTCGGGCAGACGGCTTTGCACGGTATCGTTCGGGAACAGTGCCTGGTTCACATGCAGGTTGGTCGGGTGCAGCGGCTTTTCGGTGCGACGTGCCGACGCCATCAACACACCGATTTTCGCGAACGCCGCGCGCGCGGCATCACCGGCTTCATTCAGCGCTTTCTTCATGTAGCGCAGATAGGCGCCGCCGTGACGCGCTTCATCCTGGCTGATGGTCTTGTAGATATGCTTGATGACCGGCTCGGTGTGCCACTCGGCCGCGCAGCGATACCAGTGGTTCAGACGAACCTCGCCGCAGAAATGCAGCATCAGGGTTTCCAGCGGTGGCGCCGGATCAAATTCGAAACGCACATTGTGCAGCTCTTGTTCGGTCGGCACCATGTCCGGGCGGAAGCGGCGCAGGTATTCCATCAGCACCAGGGCATGCTTTTGTTCTTCGAAAAACCACACCGACATGAATGCGCAGAAATCGCTGTCATGGCGGTTATCGCGCAAGAACATTTCGGTCGCCGGCAGCGCAGCCCATTCGGTGATCGCATTCATCTTGATCGTTTTCGCCTGCTCGTCGGTGAGCTTGGCGGCATCGAACTGGTCCCATGGAATATCGGTTTCCATATTCCAGCGGACTTGTTCAAGAGAGCGGAAGAGTTCGGGGAACAGCATGATGGTTTCCAGCGATTTTGCAGTGCAACGATTCTACCAATAAAGCGTGACGGTTCGATTGCCGGATAGGCCCGGAAATCATGGGTGTATTCCCCATTTGCCAGCCGCCGGCATTTCAATTGGCCGACAAATCTACCTTAATTTTCACCAACTTCGTTTAAATAGCACCCAACCTCATCCACGGCTACAACGCCTCCAGATTGGCCAGCATCACCGCCGCCTGCGCGCGGATGGCGCCGCGTTCGGCGGTGGACAGCTTTTGCAGGTTCTTCGCCATCAGTGCGGTGCGCGGGTTTGCGCCCAGCGCCGCCTCATGTTTGTCGATGAAATGCCAGTACAGCGTCGTGAACGGGCAAGCGTTGTCGCCGCTGCGGCGCGCCGGGTCGTACTGGCAGCCACTGCAGTAATTGCTCTGCCGCTGGATATACGCGCCGCTGGCCACATAGGGCTTGCTGGTGAAGCGCGCACCGCATGCATACAGCGCCATGCCAGCCGTGTTCGGCAATTCCACCCATTCGATGGCATCCACATAGATCGCGAGGTACCAGTCGCAGACTTGCTGCGGCGACAGCTCGGCCAGCGTCGCAAAATTTCCGGTCACCATCAGCCGCTGTATATGGTGGGCATATCCCAGCTCCAGCGTTTGCTTCAGGCAGTCACGCACGCAGGCCATGCGGGTGTCGCCGCTCCAGAACCAGGCCGGCAGCGCGCGCTGATGATCGTAGTGGTTCGCGTCTTTCATCGCCGGCATGTCCAGCCAGTACACGCCGCGAATGAATTCGCGCCAGCCCAGGATCTGTCGGATGAAGCCCTCGGTGCCTTCGAGCGGCACACGACCGGCGCGATACGCGTGCTCGGCGGCCGCCACCACTTCGCGCGGGTCGAGCAGGTGCAGGTTCAGCGCGACCGACAGCAGCGAATGCCAGCCGGTCGGCGTATCGCTCCACATCGCATCTTGCCAGGTACCGAAATGCACCAGCCGCGTCTCGATGAAGACCGCGAGCGCATGCAAGGCTTGCTCGCGCGTGACCGGCCACGCGAATTGAGCGAGTGAGCCAGGGTGGCCCGCAAAGTGCCGTTCGACCAGTGCGATCACCTCGCGCGTCATCGCATCCGGCGCAAAGCTGGCCGGGGGCGGTATCTGCCCGGGGCCGCTGCGCTTGGGCCAGGCGCTGCGGTTGTCGGCATCGAAATTCCATGCGCCACCGACGGGCTGATCACCGTCCATCAGCACCCGATGCTGCTTGCGCATCAGGCGGTAAAAGAACTCCATCCGCAATTCCTTCTTGCCGCGCGCCCAGTCGGCAAATGCGCGACGGCTGCACAGGAAATGCGTGTCATCGACCCATTGCAATGCGACGCCGGCATCGCTGCAAGCTTGCTCGATCAGCTGCTGCATGCGCAGCTCGCCGGGCTCGACGACTTTCAATTGCTGCGGCCGGTGCTGCAGCAAAACGGACCGCAAGCGGCTGCCGAAATCAGGCACGGCCCATGCATCACGCCGTGCAGGGTCAAGCGCTGCAGGGGCGAGCGCCGCGGGGTCGGACGCAGCAGGATCGGCAGGCGCAGCGTCGAGCGGCACATAGTCGATCGGCCAGCCGCGCGCCGCGACCGCGTCGGCGAAATGCCGCATCGCGGACAGGAACAGCGCTATGCGCGCCTTGTGCGACCACACGGCGGTCGCCTCGCCCGGGGCTTCGATCATCACGACCCGGTCCTGCGCCGGGTCCAGTTCGGCCAAGGCCGGGCTGCGCAGGTCGAGCTGGTCGCCCAGCACCAGGATCAGCGTGCGCATGCGTGGCTTCGTTTCAATTCAGACATGGTTTACCCCGGGTGCCGACCGCTGCCCCGCGTGGCAGGACAGGTCGTTCGGCGAGTAGTTTGGCGATGGGTTTGGCGAGCGGATCGGCGGGCCGTCAGGCGGGCGATGCGGCGGCGGATCAGCCGCGCAACACGTCGCGCGATGTCAGGCTCTCGGCTTTGAAAATTTGCCATTCTGCAAATATTTGCATCGGCAGCATTGAATCCGCACACAATTTCCATGACTGCGCTAGAATGACTGGACAGTTCAATTTTAAACCTTTTGGTATTCCGGCGATGAGAGCGACGAAGACGGCATCCCTGAAACACCCCATCGGTTTGACGACCAGCGCGCTGATGCTGGCGACCCTGCTGGCCGTGCTGGCGCTATTGACGCTGACGCCGCGCCTGACGTGGGCCGCCGACTGCCCCGCGCTGCTGAACCACCAGTTCAAGCGCCTGCAAGATGAAACGCCGCAAAACCTCTGCCAGTACAGCGGCAAGGTGACGCTGGTAGTGAACACGGCCAGCTACTGCGGCTTCACGTCGCAATACGAAGGACTGGAAAAGCTGTACGCAAAGTACAAGGACAAGGGCCTGGTGGTGCTCGGCTTCCCGTCCAATGATTTCAGCCAGGAGCCGGACGACAACAAGAAAATCGCCGATTTCTGCTTCAACACCTATGGCGTGAAGTTCCCGATGTTCTCGAAGACCTCGGTCAAGGGCAAGGAAGCGAACCCCTTGTTCGCCGCGCTGGTAAAGGCGGGCGCGAAAGAGCCGGGCTGGAACTTCTACAAGTATCTGATCGACCGCGAAGGCAAACTCGCCGGCAGCTACAACAGCATGACCCGGCCGGATGACAAGAGTTTCGTGGCCGCGCTCGAAAAGGCGCTGGCAGCGCCGTAAGCTTTTTTGCTGTGATGCCTCCCGGCCAGCTGGCTGGTGGCATGTCGGGGCGATCTTCCCCCAACCCGTATTTCCCTCCGACGGGCATCGCAGCTTTTTTATTCCAACCGCGGGTCTGGGCCCTGGGGACTATGCATGAAGATTGCAGTCATCGGCGCCGGCATCTCGGGTCTGTCTGCTGCGTGGCAGCTGTCACGCGCCGGCCATGAGGTGTCGCTGTACGAAGCGGGCGAATATTTCGGTGGCCACACCAATACCGTCGACATCGATATCGATGGCCAGCGCTTCGGTGTCGATACCGGTTTCCTGGTCTTCAACCACCGCACTTACCCCAACCTGGTCCGCCTGTTCGACACGCTGAAGGTCGATACCAGCGCGAGCGACATGTCGTTCGCGGTGAAGATGCCGATCGGCCAGGGCCACGGTGGCCGAGCGCGCATGCTGGAATGGGCGGGCGCAAATCTCGACACCGTGTTCGCGCAACGGCGCAACCTGCTCAGCCCGCGCTTTTTGCGCATGCTGCGCGACATCCTGCGCTTCAACCGCGAGACCACGCAACTGGCGCAAGTGCCGGGTGCGATGGAAGAGATACCGCTCGGCGACTATCTCGACCGCCATCGCTACAGCAGCGAATTCCGCGACTGGTATCTGCTGCCCATGGCCGGTTGCATCTGGTCTTGCCCGACGGCGCAGATGCTCGCGTTCCCGCTCGCGACTTTCGTGCGCTTCTGCCACAACCATGGCCTGATCCAGGTGAACGACCGCCCGCAATGGCATACCGTCACCGGCGGTGCGCGCCACTATGTGCAGAAAATACTCGAAGCGATACCGCACAAGTACCTGCGCACGCCGGTGCATGGCGTCACGCGCATCGATGCCGGCGCGCTGCGCCAGGTGCGCGTCGATTCATCACTCGGCAGCCTGGTGTATGACCACGTGGTGCTGGCCAGCCACAGCGACCAGTCGCTGGCGATGCTGAAGGACGCAAGCGCGGCCGAACGGACCGTGCTGGGCGCCGTCGGCTACCAGCCGAACCACGCGGTGCTGCACACCGATGCGCGCTGCCTGCCCGAGCGCCGCAAGGCATGGTCCGCGTGGAATTACGAAAGCGCCGGCGGTGCTCACGGCGAGACGCGCGTCTGCGTGCATTACCTGCTGAACAAGCTGCAACCGCTGCCGGTGACGACGCCGGTGATCGTGTCGCTCAATCCGATCCACGACATCGACCCGACCAAGGTGATGGCGCGCTTCGATTATGCGCATCCGGTGTTCGATGGCGCCGCGATCAATGCGCAGCGCGCGCTGGTCGATATCCAGGGCTTGCGCCATACCTGGTTTGCCGGCGCATGGACCGGCTATGGCTTCCATGAAGATGGCCTGAAGTCCGGGCTGTCGGTCGCTGCGGCGATCGATGCACTGGTGCGACAGGCAGCGACACCCGGCCGCCTCGCCGCGTGATCTCGCGCAGCGCAGACCACCGCACAGGAGAAGCTCGCAGCATGCATACCCTCAGCCGGCAAGCATTGATCAGCATGGGACAGGTGCGCCACAGCCGCCTGCGCCCGGCCGTCAACAGCTTCCGCTATGGCGTGTACACCTTGCTGCTGCCGCTGCGCACGCTGGGCGATGCGCCGCTGCCGACAAGGCTGTGCTCACGCAACCGCTTCAACCTGCTGTCCTTTCACGACAGGGACCATGGCGACGGCCGCACCCCCCTGCTGACGTGGATCAGCACGCTGCTCGCGTCCGAGGGCGTCACCGATGCCGATGGCGAGATCTGGCTGCAGACCTTTCCGCGCGTGCTGGGCTATGTATTCAACCCGGTGTCGTTCTGGTTCTGCCACCGTCAGGACGGCGCGCTGCGCGCGATTGTCTGTGAAGTCAACAACACGTTTGGCGAGCGCCACTTCTACCTGCTCGATACCGGCGGCAGCATGGCCTGGGGCGTCGCGCTGGCGGCACGCAAGGTGTTCCATGTATCGCCGTTCTGCAACGTGGAAGGCGGCTACCGCTTTCGCTTCATGCGCACCACGCAGCGCATCGGCAATGATGACGTGGAACGCATCGTCGCCCGTATCGACTACGACGACCGCGACGGCCCGCTGCTGCTGACCAGCGTCTCGGGCCGCTTGCAACCACTGACCGATGGCAGCGCCGCCGCTGCCTTTGTGCGTCACCCGCTGATGACCCTGGGCGTGATCGCCCGCATTCACTGGCAAGCGCTGAAGCTGTTCGTCAAGCGCGTGCCCTTCTTCCGCAAACCCATGCCGCCTGCGAGTACCGTCACACGATGAACCAGCCCCTGATGACTTCCTTCGCGCTCGAGCGCGAGATTGCCGCCAGCTATGCCAGCTCGGCCGCCGTGCCTGCGCATGCGCGGCTGGTGTTGCGCATGCTGCAGAAGCTGCGCCACGGCGCGCTGCGCATTACCTGCCCGGACGACACCGTGCTCGCGTTCGGCCAGGACGATGTGGTGCCGGCCACGCTCCGGCTCGATAGCTGGGAGCCGTTCGCCGCGGCGCTGAAATCGGGGGACATCGGCTTTGCCGAGAGCTATATCGCCGGCCAATGGCATACCGATGACCTGGCCGGCCTGCTGCAACTGCTGGCACGCAATCGCGCTGCGCTGGAAACCGCGATCTATGGCAGCTGGTGGGGCGGGCTGCTGTACCGCGTACGCCATCTGTTCAACCGCAATTCGAAATCCGGCAGCCGCCGCAACATCCACGCGCACTACGACATCGGCAACCGCTTCTATCAGCTGTGGCTGGACCCGTCGATGACCTATTCGAGCGCACTGTTCACCGATCCGGCCATGAGCTTGCAGCAGGCACAGCAGGCAAAGTATCAGCGCATCTGCGACGAGCTGCGCATTGCTCCGGGCACGCAACTGCTTGAAATCGGCTGCGGCTGGGGCGGCTTTGCCGAGCTGGCCACGCAGCAGGGTGCGCAGGTGACCGGACTGACGCTGTCGACCGAGCAGCTCGACTATGCGCAGCAGCGCCTCGCCACGGCCGGCCTGGCCGAGCGCGCCGACTTGCGGCTGCAGGACTACCGTGATGTGCGCGGCGAATTCGATGGCATCGCATCGATCGAAATGTTCGAAGCGGTCGGCGAGGAATACTGGGACAGCTATTTCGCCTGTGTCGCGCAGCGCCTGAAGACGGGCGGCCGCGCCTGCATCCAGACCATCACCATCGATGATGCGCTGTTCGAGCGCTACCGGCGCGGTACCGATTTCATCCAGCAGTACATTTTCCCGGGCGGCATGCTGCCGTCGCCGTCCGTGTTCCGCCAGCATGCGCGCAAGCACGGGCTGCAGGTGGTCAATGAACGCGCGTTCGGCCTCGACTATGCACGCACCCTGGCCGACTGGCATGCCGAGTTCCTGCGCCAGCGCGCCGCAGTCGAGGCGCAGGGCTTCGACCAGCGCTTCATCCGCACCTGGCAGTTTTATCTCGCGTACTGTGAAGCGGGCTTCCGTGAGCACAATATCGACCTGTTCCAGTTCACGCTGGAGAAGGCCTGAGGTAACACGCGATGGCCATGCGAGATCGCAGCAATGCCATGACGTCGCCGTCACTGTCGCTGGCGGCCCTGCTGGCCGCCTTGCTGCTTGCCATCATGGCCGCGCTGCTGCAACCGGCTGCGATCGCACAGACGTCGACGCAGACATCCACACCGTCCACACCAGCCGCCGTGTCGGCCCCCGCAGTGATTCGCGCGGTACTGCCGGACGCGACGCTGACCGGTGGCGGCATCTTTCGCTGGTTCGGGCTGAAGCTGTATGACATACGCCTGTGGAGCGCGCCCAAGAGTATCGCGCCCGACAACTGGGACAGCACGCCGTTTGCACTGGAGCTGGTCTATGCACGCACGCTGTACGGCGAACGGATTGCGAAGGCCAGCATCGACGAGATCCGTCAGCTCGGTATCGGCACGCCGGCGCAGCACGCTGCCTGGCTGGACGCGATGACGCGCGTGTTCCCCGATGTGGTCGAGGGCACGCAACTGGTCGGCGTGTACCAGCCGGGCGGCGCGACACAGTTCCTGCACGACGGACAGCCACGCGGCCAGATCGAGGACCCGGCTTTCGGCAAGGCCTTCTTTGCGATCTGGCTGCATCCGAAGACCAGTGCCGCGAAATTGCGCAGTGCCCTGTTCGGACAAAAACCATGACCCAGCTGCAGTCGACCGAAGCGCTGTCGAGCCGCGAGCCGTCGACCAGCGAAGCGTCGACCCCTGTGTTGTCGACGCGGGATCTGCTGGCCTACGGCATGTTCGGCTTGCCGCTGGCGCTGGTCGCGCTGCCAGTCTATGTGCTGGTGCCGCAGTTGTATGCGGGCAGCCTCGGCATGTCGCTGACCGCAGTCGGCACCATCCTGCTCGGCGCGCGCGTGCTGGATGCCTTCATCGATCCGCTGCTTGGCATCTGGATCGACCGACGCGCACACCAGCGCGGCCATGCAGGCTTCGTGTTGCTGGCGATACCGCTGCTGGCCTGCGGCTATCTGGCGCTGATGCATCCGCCGGCATGGACGCTGCCTGCAGCAGCAGGCGATGCGGCGGTGGGTGCGGTGAGTGCGACGGGTGCGGCGGGTACGGCAGGCGCGAACGCGGTGGAGACGACGGGCAAGCTCGCACTCGGCGCATGGTTTGGTGCCAGCCTGGTGCTGGTGTATGCGGGCTACAGCCTGGCGACGATTGCGCACAACAGCTGGGGCGCGAACCTCGCGCCGGCGCGAGGCGTGCGTGCGCGGCTGACCGCGATGCGTGAAGGCTGGGCACTGGCCGGGGTATTGATCGCCGCCGCGCTGCCCGCGGTGGCCGGACTGTCCGCCCTGTCGGCCAGCTTCATCGTGCTGTTGCTGGTGACAGCGGCAGTGCTGGTGCGCAAGGCGCCGCGCGCGCACGCCGCGCTGCCTGACAGCACGCCGTTCAGCCGCATCGACTGGCTGGCGCCGCTGCGCATCGCGCGCTTTCGCTGGCTGCTGGCCGTGTTTGCAGTCAATGGCATTGCCGCTGCCATACCGGCGACGCTGTTCCTGTTCTTTGCAGCGGACCGGCTGCAACTGGGCGCGTGGTCGGGGTTGTTCCTGGTGCTGTATTTCGCGGCCGGTGCGCTGGCGCTGCCGCTGTGGGCGCGACTGGCGGCCCGCATCGGCGAGAGACGCGCATGGCTGGCCGGCATGTTGCTGGCGATGACGGCGTTCGTGTGGACTGCGCAACTCGACAGCGGTGCGCTGGCAGGCTTTGCGGTGATTTGCGCCGTGTCGGGCGTGGCGCTGGGCGCCGACCTCGCACTGCCGTCGGCGCTGCTGGCCGGCGTGATCCATGCCGCCGGCCATGGCGGTGAACGCGAGGGCGCGTACTTCGGGCTGTGGAGCTGGATCACCAAGCTCAACCTGGCGCTGGCCGCGGGTATCGCGCTGCCACTGCTGGAGGTGCTCGGTTATGTGCCCGGCACGCGCGACGAGACCGGCACGCAGGCACTGCTGCTCGCGTATGCGGTACTGCCCTGTGCGTTGAAAGCCGTCGCCGCCTGGCTGCTGTGGCGCGCGCCGCTGGACGATGTCTGAGCAAATGATGTTTGAACGAATGCGGTTTGAACAAATGCTATGAGGGCAGACCATTGCTGAGCAGCGCCGGTTTGCGCCGCCGGCGCTGCGTTGACAGCGCTTAGTAAAAAGAAGGAGACGACTGATGAGGAATGTACGGTGCAGATCGCTGTCAGCGATACTGCTGTTATGGATGGCCGCCTTGCTGGCGGGCTGCGGAGCGACGATGAAACCTGCTGACTATGCGGCCGAGCGGCCGGTGCTGGACCTGAAGGCTTACTTCAACGGCACCGTTGATGCGTGGGGCATGTTCCAGGACCGTTCGGGCAAGGTGATCAAGCGCTTCACCGTGGTCATGCACTGCCACTGGGACGGCGACACCGGCGTGCTGGATGAAGATTTCACCTACTCGGATGGCACCACCCAGAAGCGCGTGTGGACGCTGAAGAAAGTCGGCGACAACCGCTACATCGGCACGGCGTCCGACGTGGTGGGCAAGGCCATCGGTGAAACCGGCGGCAATACGCTGAACTGGACCTATGTGCTGGCCTTGCCGGTGGATGGTCGCGTGTGGCATGTGACTTTTGATGACTGGATGTACCTGATGGACGACAACGTGATGCTCAATCGCGCAGTGATGAGTAAATTCGGCTTCCGTCTCGGCGAAGTCACCTTGTCTTTCCGGAAAAGGCCCACCTGACATGTTCCATTTGCAATCTCCGGGCTCGACACCCTCGCACCCGCCATACCATCGGCACAGGGTGCACCGCTGCTGCACCGTGGCTGGAGCATGAATCCGCGCATCAGCGACTGGCGCGACCGGCGCGTGTGGGTGATCGGCGCATCGACCGGCATCGGCGCCGAAACCGCGCGCATGCTGCTCGGCCTCGGTGCACGCGTCGCGCTATCGGCACGCCAGGTCGATGCGCTGCACGGCGTCGCCGCAGGCCATGCGCATGCACGCGTACTGCCACTGGATGTGACCCAACATGCGCAAGTGCTGCAAGCGCGTGATGTACTGGTGAATGAATGGCAGGGCATCGACCTGGTGCTGATCGTCGCCGGCGCGTACAGCGAAATGCGGGCCGACAGTTTCGATATGGAAGCCGTTGACCGCTTGCTTGACGTAAACCTGCGCGGCGTGTTCCATTGCATCGATGCTGCGTTGCCGGTGGTGCTGCAGCAACCGGGCAGTGGCATCGGCATTGTGTCGTCGGTGGCTGGCTTGTCCGGCTTGCCGCGCGCGCTCGCGTACGGCCCGACCAAGGCTGCGCTGATCAATCTCGCCGAGTCCTTGTACTTCGACCTGCGTCCACGCGGCAATGCGGTGTACCTGATCAACCCGGGCTTCGTCGAGACGCCGGCCACGGCGGTGAATACCTTCGTGATGCCGGGCCTGATCAGTGCCACCGAAGCGGCCACGCATATCGTGCGCGGCATCGAACGCGGCACCTTCCATATCCACTTCCCGCGCGGCTTCACGAACTGGTTGCGCTTCGCCCGGGTGCTACCCTACCGCTGGTATTTCTGGCTGATCCACAAGGTAACGGGACTATGACGACAAGCGCCGCGCACGATGCCAGCCTCGCCCGGCTGGTGGCGTTCTTCGAAAGCATCGCACCGGCGACGGTCGATCAATTGGCGTCGGTGTACACCGAAGATGTGTTCTTCAAGGATCCGTTCAATGAAGTGCACGGGCTGCCGGCGGTCACGCGCATCTTTGCGCACATGTTCGAGCAAGTCGATGCGCCTCGCTTCGTGGTTACCGGCAGCGTGCTGCAGGGCGACCAGGCTTTCCTGACCTGGGATTTTCTGTTCCGCATGAAGCGCTTCGCCAGCGATGAGCAATGCATACGCGGCGCCACGCACCTGAAGTTCGCGGCCGACGGACGCGCGCACTTCCATCGCGACTACTGGGATGCCGCCGAAGAGCTGTATGAAAAGCTGCCGCTGCTGGGCAGCTTCATGCGCGGGCTGAAGCGGCTGGCGCGCAACTGAGCGCCGGACTCGTCAGGTCGATAACCAGGCGTGCCGACGCAGACAGTACGACCGGTACGACAAGGAAGCGCAACGCGGCTGGCGGCCTGACGAGACAGGCTCGACACGTCAGGTTTTCTTGTTCGCCGCCGCTGTCTTGCTCGACGTATTGCTCGATGTATTGCGCGCTGGCTTGTCCGATTTCCGCGAATCTGAGGATTGGGCGGCACGCGTCGATGCCGTCGCTGATGCTGCCTTCGCCGCCTTCGCCACTTTCGTCGATGCGCCTGCGCTGGAGGGCGATGCGGCCTGACTGACCGCCTGATTCACCGCTTGCTGAAACTGGTCTTGCACCGCTGTCCACCATGCGGCCGGGTTCGCGAACGGCAACCCGGTGCCATCCGCCGCCGGTGCTTGGCTGTCAGTGGCCTGTGCAGGACTGGCAGCATCGTCGGACGCTGCTGCAGAAGATGAAAATGCCGACGTGAAGGGTGAGGCAAAGGCGGACGCAAACGGTGAATCGAACGCCGGCTGGTCGTCAGCGGCTGCCGAAGAGGATGTCGCCGATGCGGCCCCCGGTGCCATGCCGGCAGCAGCATCCGACGCCGCTTGTGCGAACGTCTCGCTCATGGAGCGCAGGGTTTTCAGCGTCGCGCTCTGCACCTCGAGTGCCTGGATCGAACCGCGCAGCATGTTCATGTTCATCTGCAGCCAGGTCTCGACCGCTTTCAGGTCGGCGATCTGCTTGTCGATTTCATCGGGCGACATCGATGGCATCGCCATGCCGGGGATCTTCATCGAGCCCCACAGGTTCTTCACGAACTCCAGCGTGTCGCCCATCGCATTCGCGCCGGGAATGCCATTCATGCCGCTGCCATTCATCGCCACCTCCACCATGTTGCAGGTGATCTTAGCAGATGGTTCAAGCGGCGAGCCGCCTTGCAATTGCTTACATTGATCCGACGCACCGGCCCGCTGCCAGCGGCCGATTTCATTACACTAGCGGCATGTCCTTGCGTTCAGCCCTCCGTCCTGCTCTGCGGCCTACACGGCGCAAGCTGGGCTTTACGCTCGCATTCCTGCTGCTGGTGCTGATCGCGCATCTGGTCGTGATCGAATGGCTGCGGCATGAATTGCCGCTGCTGGCGCTGGTCGATGACGATGATGACAGCATCGTCAGCATCAGCCTGCAGGCGCTGCCCGAGACAACGCCGCCACCGGAACCGCCGGTGATGCCGAAAATCAAGGAGCTGCCGCCACCCAAAGCGACCGACACGTCCGAACCGGTAGCTGCGGTACCGGTGACGGACACACCGGTCGCCGCAGTGCCGGAGGCACCGACGCCCCAGAGCGAGGCGCCGGCCGGCGACGCCCTTGCATCGGATGCCATCAGCGTCGCCGCGAGCGGCGAGCCTGCCGCCGATGCGGCGGCAGAGGCCAGCGCGCCGACTGCGGCACCGGCCTTGTTCGAGCGCGTGAGCCTGCCGCCATCGGCCGAGCTCATCTATACGGTGGTAGGTGTGCGCAATGGCAGCCGCATGACCGGGCATGGCAAGATCCGCTGGCAACACGATGGCCAGCGCTACACACTGAGCGGCGAAGTCGGTGTGCTGGTCTTCACGCTGCTCAGCTACAAGAGCACGGGCGAGGTCGGCCAGATTGGCCTGGCGCCGACCGTGTATGCAGAAAAACGCATCGGCCGCTCGCAGACCAATACGCATTTCCATCGTGAGCGCAACAGCATCAGTTTTTCGGCATCGACCGCCGCCTATCCGGTGAAAGGGGGCGAGCAGGATCGCAGCAGCTGGATCTGGCAACTGGCATCGCTGGGACGCGGCGACCCGGACAAGTTCGAGGCCGGCCTGGTGTTCGACATATCGGTCGCGGGTCACAAATCGCTGGATGGCTGGCGCGTGTATGTGAATGGGCGCGAAAATGTCGAATTGCCGCAAGGGCAGGTCGGGACCTGGCGACTGTCGGTGATCCCCGGCGAGAACAGCTTCGAAAGGCAGTTCGACCTGTGGCTGGCACCGGAGCGCGACTGGTATCCGGTGATGCTGCGGCATGTGGACAAGGCGGGCAACAGCGTCGAGATGCTGCTGGCCGATACAAAGTAACGAAGAAGCACTGAACTCAGGACATCCGGAAATTGACGACGACACTTTTGACGACGACACCCAGCCATCGCCGCGCTCCCGGTTTCAGCGGCGCGCTGATGATCACCGCAACCAGCATCGCACTGTCGCTCTCGTTGTCGCTATCGCTACCGACACCGGTGTCGGCCGCCGACAAGACTGCAATCAACCCGCCGCCATCGGCGCAGCTCGATTACACGATACGCGCCGATGTGATGGGGCTGGTACTGGAAGGCAGCAGCCAGATACAGTGGACCAACGATGCCAAGAAATATGCGTTGCAGCTCGAAACACGTACCGCGCTGACCGGCGTGCTGCTGAACGACAAGAGCGAAGGCGGTTATGACCGGCAGGGACTGGCACCGGATACCTATTCGATGCGCCGCTTCCGCAAGGAGCCGGCCGTCGCAAACTTCGACCGCAAGGCCGGACAGATCAATTTCGCCGGCAACGGCGCGCCGTACAAATTGCAGGGCGGCGAGCAGGATCGCGTCAGCGTGCTGTGGCAATTGCTGTCCACCGCGCGCGCACGGCCGGCGCTGATCGCCGGCAGCAAATGGACTTACTATGTGGCCGGCCATCGCGGCGGTGAAAGCTGGACCTTCCAGCTGAAAGACAAGCAAAAGGTCCAAACCGGCATCGGCGACATGGATGCATGGCATTTCGCACATGTACCGGCCGACAAAGGTACAAGCACGCAAGTCGATATCTGGCTTGCGCCGACCCAGGAATGGTTCCCGGTGAAGATACGCTTCTCGGAGCCGAACGGTGATTATATCGAACAATCCATCGCGAGGATCACGCGCAAATGAGTTCAGGTGATGCAGCGACCGCTGATCTGCCGTCAGCGTTGAACAGGGACACCGCAGCGCTGGTGTTGTTCTCCGGCGGACAGGATTCCACCACCTGCCTCGCATGGGCGCTGTCGCATTACGCTCGTGTGGAAACGCTGGGTTTCGATTACGGCCAACGGCATGCGATCGAATTGCGCATGCGCGCGCCCTTGCTGGACGCGATGCGTGCGCTCAATCCTGCATGGCGCACACGTCTGGGCGACGATCATTTGCTCGACCTGTCGGTATTGGGTGCGGTATCGGACACGGCGCTGACACGCGCTACCGAAATCACGATGCAGGACAATGGCTTGCCGAACACCTTCGTTCCGGGTCGTAACCTGCTGTTCCTGACGCTGGCCGCTGCGCTGGCTTACCGGCGCGGCATCAGCGTGCTGGTGGGCGGCATGTGCGAGACCGATTACTCCGGCTATCCCGACTGTCGTAACGACACGCTGCTGGCGCTGCAATCGGCGCTGCAACTGGGGATGGCGAATGACGTGACGATCGCGACGCCGCTGATGTGGCTGGACAAGGCCGCCACCTGGACGCTGGCCGAAACCCTGGGCGGCATGCCGCTGGTTGACCTGATACGCAGCGACACGCACACCTGCTATCTCGGCGAGCGCGGCACCCTGCATGACTGGGGACATGGCTGCGGCGAGTGCCCGGCCTGCGCATTGCGCGCGCAAGGTTATCGCACATACGCAGCGCGCAAGGCGGGACCAGCACCCGCTTGAACCAGTCACTTCGGCACGTCACCGGGTGACGTGCCAGCGCAGCCTCAGGCGGCGTGCCGTCCCGCCTGCGGTGCCGGAGTCGCGCCCGGCTGCAAGGCCGCCAGCAGCTTCGCCTGCTTCTGTTTTGCATTGTGCAGGTGACGCTCTTTTACGTGGCCATAGCCGCGTATCTCTTCCGGCAGGCTGGCCAGCTCCACCATTGTCGGCAGGCGCTCGGCGCTAAGCGACGGCAGCAGACTCGCGATCAGATCGCGGTATTCGCTGATCAGCGCGCGCTCGGTCTTGCGTTCGTCGGTATGGCCAAACACATCGAGCACACTGCCACGCAGGAAACGCAGCTTCGCCAGCAGCGGAAACACCATGCCGACCCAGCTGCCGTATTGCTGCTTCACCAGATGGCCATGCGCATCGCGCTTTGACAGCAGCGGCGGTGCGAGGTGGTACTTGATCTGGTAATCGCCTTCGAACATGCCGGCAATCTTGGCCTTGAACGCCGGATCGCTGTGCAGGCGCGCGACTTCGTATTCATCCTTGTACGCCATCAGCTTGAACAGGTAGCGCGCGACGGCTTCGGTCAGGCGTAGCTTGTGGCCAGCACCGTCGGCGGCAGCACCGGCGGCCGCTGCCGCACCCAGCTTTTCTTCGGCCGCGCGTACCCGCGCCACGAAGTCTGCATACTGCGTCGCATACGCGGCGTTCTGGTAGTCGGTCAGGAAGGCGACGCGGCGCTTGATCAACTCATCGAGCGATGGCGAACGACGGAATTCGATCACCTGTGCCGGCGCCAGCGCCTGCACTTCTTTTTCCACGGTGCCGAGGTCGGCGGCCGCGAGTCGGCCCCACGCAAACGACTGCTGATTGAAATCCACCGACACACCATTGAGCTCGATCGCCTTCAGCACGGCGGCTTCTGGCAGCGGCACCCAGCCGCGCTGCCAGGCATAACCGAGCATGAACATGTTGGTGGCAATCGAATCGCCCATCAAGGCGGTCGCCAGTTTGCCGGCCTCGACCACCGCCACTGCATCGTCGCCGCAGGTGGCACGCAAGGTCGCGACCGACGCCGCATCCGGGTACGACCAGTCGGGGTTCTTCACGAACGCCGCTGTCGGTGCCAGCGTTGCATTGACCACCGCGCGCGTACGATCGGCACCCATGCGCGACAGCGCATCCTTGCTGGCAGCGACCAGCACATCGCAACCAATCACGAGATCGGCGCCACCGGTGCCGACGCGGGTCGAGAAGATGTGTTCATCCGAATGCGCAAGTCGCACATGCGACAGCACCGGCCCGCCTTTCTGTGCGAGACCACTCATGTCAAGCACGCTGCAAGCCTGGCCGGCCACGTGGGCCGCCATCGCGAGGATCTGGCCGACCGTGACCACACCGGTGCCGCCAATGCCGGTCACCAGCACGCCATAGGGCTGCTCGGCCAATGATGGCAGCGCGGGCGGTGACAACAACCTGGCGCGCTCCAGCGCTGACGCCTTCGCGGTCTGGCCGGCAGCGCCGGCTTTCTTCGGCTTTTTCAGCTGGCCGCCTTCGACCGTGACGAAGCTCGGGCAGAAGCCGGTCACGCAGGAAAAATCCTTGTTGCAGGTGGACTGGTTGATCTGACGCTTGCGGCCGAATTCGGTTTCCAGCGGCTCCACCGACAGGCAGTTGGATTTGACGCTGCAATCGCCACAGCCTTCGCACACTGCTTCATTGATCACCGCGCGCTTCGCAGGATCCGGATACGCATTGCGCTTGCGGCGGCGGCGCTTCTCGGACGCGCAGGTCTGGTCATAAATGATCGCGGAGACGCCCTTGACTTCGCGCAGCTCGCGCTGCACCTGGTCCAGCTCGCTGCGATGGCGGATGGTGACGCCCGGCGCCCAGTCGGTGCCGGCCGGGTACTTGTCCGGCTCATCGGTGACGACCACGATCGGGTTCACGCCTTCTGCCGAAATCTGGCGCGAGATCGCGGCCGGGTTCAGCGGGCCGTCATGCGTCTGGCCGCCGGTCATCGCGACCGCATCGTTGAACAGGATCTTGTAGGTCATGTTGACCTTCGATGCCGCTGCCGCGCGGATCGCCAGCAGACCCGAATGGTAATAGGTGCCGTCGCCGATGTTCGCGAACACATGCTGTTCGCTGGTGAACGGTGCCGTGCCAACCCAGGTCACGCCCTCGGCGCCCATGTGTGTGAAGGTCGCTGTGGAGCGATCCATCCACAGCGCCATGTAATGGCAGCCGATGCCGGCCAGTGCACGGCTGCCGTCCGGCACACGCGTCGACGTATTGTGCGGGCAGCCCGAGCAGAAATAGGGAATGCGTTCCTGTTCCGGCTTGGTGGTGCTCACTTTCAGCACCGATTCCTTCGCTTCGATATACGCGATACGTTCACGCACGCGCTGCTCGATAGGATGACCGGCGAAGTAGCGCGAGATGCGCGATGCGATCGCGCGCGCCACCTGCGCCGGGCTCAGCTCATAGGTGCCCGGCAGCAGCCAGTCACCGTGGCCGGCCTGGCGCTGATTGCTCCATTCGCCGGTATCGTCGAACTTGCCGACCACGCGCGGCCGTACATCGTCGCGCCAGTTGTACAGCTCTTCCTTGAGCTGATATTCGAGCAGCTGGCGCTTCTCTTCCACCACCAGGATCTCTTCGAGACCGGTCGCGAACGCGCGCACGCCTTCGGCTTCGAGCGGCCAGTTCATGCCCACCTTGTACAGGCGCAGACCGATGTCGCGCGCGACCTGCTCATCGATGCCGAGATCGTCGAGCGCCTGCCGCGTATCGAGGTAAGCCTTGCCGGCGGTCAGGATGCCAAAGCGCGGATTCGGGCTGTCCCAGATGATGCGGTTGAGCTTGTTCGCGCGTGCATACGCAAGCGCCGCATACCACTTGTAGTTGACCAGCCGCTCTTCCTGTCCGAGTACGGAGTCTGGCCAGCGGATGTTCAGGCCACCGGTCGGCATGTCGAAATCTTCCGGCAGCACGATGTTCACACGCTCGGGATCGATATCGACGGTGGCGCCAGATTCGACCACATCGGTCACGCACTTCATCGCGACCCACAGGCCGGTGTAACGGCTCATCGCCCAGCCATGCAAGCCGTAGTCGAGATATTCCTGCACCGAGGACGGATACAGCACCGGAATGCCACAGGCCTTCAGGATGTGCTCGCTCTGGTGCGCATTGGTCGAAGACTTCGCTGCATGGTCGTCACCGGCCAGTACCAGTACGCCGCCGTGCCTGGCCGACCCGGCATTGTTCGCATGCTTGAACACATCGCCGCTGCGATCGACGCCCGGGCCCTTGCCGTACCACATGCCGAACACGCCATCGTATTTCGCGCCGGGGAACAGGTTGGCTTGCTGCGTGCCCCAGAGGCTGGTCGCGGCCAGGTCTTCATTGACGCCCGGATGGAAGCGCACATGATGTGCATCAAGATATTTCTTTGCCTTCGCGGCAGTCTGATCGACGGTGCCCAGCGGAGAGCCGCGATAGCCCGTGATGAAGCCAGCGGTGTTGAGCCCCGCGGCAAGGTCGCGCTGGCGCTGCATCATCGGCAGACGGATCAGCGCTTGCGTGCCGGTCAGGAAGACACGGCCACGTTCCAGCGTGTACTTGTCGTCGAGGGTGATGGCCTCCGGCGGCAGCGCAAGCTGCTTGTCCAGCGGTGCGTTCATGCGTCTCTCCATGTGCGCGGGATGCGTGCCGTGCGGTGCGCATGGTCGCTGCGGTGCAGCATGCGCATCGCCTTGCATCCCTTTGTTATGGACTCAAGTATAGACGGGACACCTGCGCTGCACCATCTTCAGCGCGCGCACGGCGCGGACGCTGCGCAATCCGCATTCGGGCGACAGCGACGCGCCGGGACAGCGCCAAGGGCGCAGCAATGCAGCTGTAACAAGGGGTAAAAGCCAGCGCCGCTGATCAGCGCGGGGCAGAAGATGGCTTCATCCGATATCACACAGCGTGCGGAGCTGTGGTTCGCAACCAGGGTTCACAAAACTGATTCACCGATTCACCGGCTTACCAGCGCAGTTCAGCAGCGCAATTCAGCAACACCGTTCCAACACCGTTGGCCCATGCAGTTCACTGAAGAAAGGGAGCACCATGAACACCACCAAGACCAAGACCCTGATGCCGCTGCTGCTGGCATCCGGCCTGCTGATGTCCGGCGTCGCGCTGGCGAATCATCATGAGGGCGGCGCGGGCAAGGACGACATGCACCATCATGAAGGCATGCGTGGCGGCATGGGCATGGGCCCGGGCCCGATGTTCGCGAAGTTCGATACCGACAAGGATGGCCGCATCAGCAAGGAAGAGATGCGCGCCGGTACCGACAAGATGTTCGCCGAAGTCGATACCAACAAGGATGGCTTCATCTCGAAGGAAGAGGCCGACGCGCATCACAAGGCGATGCGCGACAAGATGCGTGAAAAGATGCGCGAGCGCCCGTCGAAATAAGGCGCCGGCAAGACTTATGAAGCTTGCCCCTGCAGCGCGTGTTCGACCGCCGTGACACGCGCTGCATGCACCGCATTGGCGATTGTGTCCGCGCCGCGCTGCGGAGCTTGCGTCGCTGATGCGCGCTGCATCACCTCGGCAGCAATCGCACCCGCATTCACTGCTTGCGCCGCCCCCAGCGCGCGTTGCAACAGCGCCGCCTGCGGGAAGGGCTGCTGTTCATAGCCGGTGCGACCACGCGCATCGCATTCGCTGGCATCGAGCATGGCGACAAAACGGACCGGCTTGCGGAACGCATCGCAGCGCTCGAACAGCTTGACGATGGTGGCGGCGCGCATCTCCGCTGCACGCCCGACATTGCCGTGTTCGCGCGCCGTCATCACGGCCAGGTCACGTACCTCGTTCGGCAATTTCAGGCGCCTTGCCAGTGCATCGACCAGCGTCACGCTACGCGCCTCATGCGCGATATGGCGCGGCCAGTCAGCCGGGTCCGTCGTGCCCTTGCCCAGGTCATGCACCAGCGCCGCAAAGCGCACCGGCAAGGGCAGTCCGCGCGCGGCAGCGATATCGACCACCATCATCACATGCACGAAGGTGTCGATCTCGGGATGATGCTGTGCCGGCTGCGGCACGCCGGCCAGCGCATCCAGCTCGGGCAGGATGCGCGCCAGTGCGCCGCAGTCGCGCAAGACGCCGAACATACGCGACGGCTTGTGTTCCATCAGACCGCGCGACAATTCCTGCCATACGCGCTCAGGCACCAGTGCATCGACCTCGCCGCACGCGACCATCTGTCGCATCAGCGCCTGCGTGTCGGGGGCGACCGTGAAATCAGCGAAGCGCGCGGCAAAACGCGCGATGCGCAATATGCGCACCGGATCTTCGGCAAAGGCCGGCGACACATGGCGGAACACGCGCTGCTGCAAATCGGCTTGACCACCATAGGGATCGACCAGCGTGCCATCGGCATGCTGCGCAATCGCATTGATGGTCAGGTCACGCCGCTGCAAATCCTGTTCGAGCGTGACCTCGGGCGCTGCGTGGAATGCAAAACCGGTGTAGCCGGGCGCAGTCTTGCGCTCGGTGCGCGCCAGCGCATATTCCTCATGCGTCTCCGGATGCAGAAAGACCGGAAAATCCCTGCCGACCGCCACGAAGCCCAGTGCTTTCATTTGCTCCGGTGTCGCACCGACCACCACATGGTCGCGATCCTTCACCGGCAAGCCGAGCAGCGCATCGCGCACGGCACCACCGACGACGTAGGTCTTCAGCTGATGCAGATTCAGCGTCATTGATCGGCGCCGTGTGGCGCGAGATAGGTCGGCGCCACCGCTTCCAGCGACTGCGGCTGCCAGTGCGGTGGCAACGGATGACGGCCGCTGGCGACGTTGTCGGCTTTCATGGAATCCAGATTGTCGCGGCTCATCAGCGGCTGGCCCGGCAACAGTTCAAACGCCAATGCCTGCAGACGCGCCACCGTTTCCGGCAGCGCCATCACCGGACGCGGATGGCCACTGTAGACACCGGCCGCCTGGACCAGTTCGCGCAGCGTGTAGACGTGCGGGCCGACCAGTTCATAGGTCTGGCCAGGCGCGACACGGTCGTCGAGCGCCTGCACAAAGGCATCGGCCACATCGCCGACATACACCGGCTGGAATTTTGCATCGGCGCCGCCCAGCGCCATCACTGGCAGCAGGCGCTGCATTCGCGCGAACAGGTTCAGGAAGCTGTCGTCCGCACCGAACACCACGGATGGCCGGAACGATGTCACGTCCAGCCCGGACGTGAGCATGATCTTTTCGCCTTCGGCTTTCGAGCGCTGGTACATCGATGGCGCATCGGCCGCCGCACCCAGTGCGCTCATGTGCAGCACGCGCGATACCGCATGCCGTCGGCAAGCCTGCACGATGCGACGCGGCAGCTCGACATGCGCGCGCTCGAACGCCGGGCCCCAGGGCTGACCGGGGCGCGAGTGCAGCACGCCGACCAGGTTGATCACGGCATCGCAGCCTTGCAGCAAGCGATCGAGGCTGGCCGGATCGAACACATCGGCCTCAACCACCTGCAAGGTTGGCAGCACCAGCAGATGGCGCGCGCGCGCATGGCGGCGGGTCGGCACCACGACACGACAGCCAGCCGCCACCAGGCGCGCGGCGATATGCGTGCCGATGAAACCGCTGCCGCCGATCAGCAGAATGGAACGATGGCGCATGGTCAGCGTCAGGGCAGGTCGCCCAGTTCGGCGAGGTTGGCGTCGCGCGGCGCGACGATGCCGAGCCGCGCCTTCAGCGACTGCGGCTTGTTCTCGAACTGCGCCGCATACCAGGTGGCATTCGCGAGCACGTTCTTCACGTAGCCGCGCGTCTCGGAAAAAGGAATGCTCTCGGCGAACACCGCGCCCTCGATCGGCTTGTCCAGCGTCGAGCGCCACAAGCGCGGGCGACTGGGGCCGGCGTTGTAGGCAGCGGTCGCGAGCGTCTGCGAACCGCCGAGGTTGGACAGCACCATGTTCAGATACTGCGTGCCGAGGGTGATGTTGGTACGGATGTCATTCAGGCTGGACAGCGAAAAGCCGCTCATGCCGATCTTCTTCGCGACATAGTTCGCGGTGCCGGGCATGATCTGCATCAGGCCCGACGCGCCGACCGAAGACTTGGCGCTTTTGACGAAACGCGACTCTTGCCGGATCAAGCCGTATACCCATGCGATGTCGAGACCGATCGGATGCGTGGCCGCATGCATGATGTCGTCATGCGGCGTCGGATAGCGCTGGCTGAGGTCGATCTCGTTCTTTGCGCGGTCGGCGGTGGTCACCATGCGGTCGAGGACATCGTTCTGTCGCGCGAATTCGCCGGCGGCCAGCAGCTGGCGCTCGCCGAGCTTGCGCAATTGCCAGTTCCATTCACGGTTGCCTTCGAAACGCAGCTCGAGGTCGAAGAAACGCAGCGCATGCCGGAAGCCCGGGTTGGCCGCAGCTTCGGCGATTTCGTCCGCGCTGGGCGGCACCGGCTTCGGCGGCGGCATGATGGGCAAGCCAAGTTCTTCGGTCGCCAGCAAGCCATAGAAATGATGCTGTCCCGCGATCAGCTGGAAGTGCTTCAGCGCGTCATCCTTGTGACCCTGCGCGGCAAGGGCACGGCCACGCCAATAGGTCCAGGTCGACTCCTTGCGCAAGTCGGCCGGCATCGCATCGATGGCTTTCTGCACCATGGCCCAGTCACCGGTGCGCAGCGCAATGCGCGCACGCCACTGGTAGCCTTCCTGCGACAGCGGCACATCCCAGGTCTTGCGCCAATGGTTGACGGCATCTTTAGACAACGCGATCGATGACGGCAACGCAATCTGCGACCACGCGAGCGCGAGGTCTTCGCGGCTCAGTCGCGCTTGCTGCTTGTCGAGGCTGCGGATCGCTTTCTCGGGATTGTCACGCGCGAGGCGACCGAGCGCGATCAGGAACAGCTCATGCGAGGTGCGCGACGATGACAGCGCACGATCGAGCACGGCCGACGGCTTGTCGATCGCCTGCATCAGCTGCTTGTCATTGACGTCGGTGTAATTCGCGATGCGGCGCGCGGTGCCGGGCTGACTCGCTTCGGCGGCCAGCCGCACCTGACGCCACACATCGGCGTCATTGAATTGCCGCTCTTTCGCAAGACGGCCAATGAGTTCCGGGCAAGCTTCGCCATAGAACTTGGGCTGCACCAGCAAGTCCCGGGCGGCCTTCGCGATCTGCTCGCCCTTCGCCAGTCGCGATGACAGCGCATAGCACTTGAGCTGTGTGTCATCGTTGAGCACGAACAGCGGGTATTGTTCGTCGAACAGGCGCCAGTCCTTGGCGCGACCGAGCAGCAACAGCCAGTCATTCCGCAAGCGATCCGCGATCGCAGTGCCATCGTATTTGCTCAGGAAAGCGCGAATCTCGCCTTCGGGCGTGGATGGCAGGCGCGGATAGAGCCGGTAATACTCGACATAGGATGGCACCGGATAATCCGCAAGACGCGCAGCCAGGCGGCCGGATTCGCCGGTATCGCCACGCAGCGATGCTTCACGCAATGCGATGAAATCGAGGTCAGCCGAGGAGGCCACCAGCGGCACTCGGCGAGCCGCATGCGCGGATGGCAGCAGCGACGCGGTCACCAGCAGCGCGCACAGCAGCGCGCCGGCCAGCCGGCGGACAGAAGGGAAGGTCGACAATGTTCTGGGGTGCTTCATGAGACGGCGCATGCGCTGGGTGCGGGGTATTACTGCGGATTGGAACAGGATTTAGAATAGCATGCAGCAAGCTTTCGAATCGGCAGCACGCCGCCAATTTTCATTGATGAATAACCTGTCCACAAAGTCGGAATTGCGCGCGGCCCTGATTGCAGCACGACGCCGGATGCCGGCCGATGTGAAGGCGCAGGCAGATGCGCGCATCATCACGCGTGTTGCGCACTGGCTTGACGCGCATCAGGTGCGGCTGTTGGGCGGTTATCTGGCGATGGCCGGAGAGCCGGAACTGGCGCCCTTGTATGTGGCGCTGGCCGAGCGCGGCGTGCAGGTCGCGATGCCGGTCGTGGTCGAGCGCCACCAGGCCTTGCGCTTCGTGCTGTGGCGGCCGGGCGATGCGCTCGCACGCGATGCGAGCGGCACGCTGGCGCCGGCCGCACGCGATGGCTTCGTACGTCCGGATGCCGTGATCGCCCCCTGCGTCGGCTATACCGATCGCAAGCTGCGGCTGGGTTATGGCGGCGGGTATTTCGATCGCACGCTGGCCGAGACGCCGCGGCCACTGGCAGTCGGCGTCGCATATGCGATCGCGAAAGTGGACTTTGACGCCGATGCGTACGATGTGCCGCTGGACGAGATCCTGACCGACTGACAGCGCGCTGCGGGTAAATGACCCGTGGCGGGTCAGCACCGCCGGGCGCTCAGCCCTGCAATTGCTTCCAGATAGCCAGTGTCGGCGCCGCCTGGTTCAGCGAATAGAAATGCAGTCCCGGCGCACCGCCGGCCAACAGCTGCTCGCACAACTGCGTGACCACATCAAGACCGAACGCACGGATCGACTCGGTATCGTCGCCGAAGCTGGCCAGCTTCAGGCGTATCCAGCGCGGAATCTCGGCGCCGCACATATCGGAGAAGCGCACCAGTTGCGTGTAGTTCGTGATCGGCATGATGCCGGCAACGACCGGCACATCGACGCCGAGTTTTTCCGCTTCTTCGATGAAACGGAAATACGCATCGCTGTTGTAGAAGTACTGCGTGATCGCCGAGTTCGCGCCGGCTTTGACCTTGCGCGCGAAGTTTTGCAAATCATCCTGCGGCGACTTCGCCTGCGGATGCATTTCGGGATAGGCGGCCGCTTCGATGTGGAACCAGTCGCCGGTCTCGGCGCGAATGAATTCGATCAGTTCGCTCGCATAGCTGAGCTCGCCGGACAGGCCGCCAAAACCACTCGGCAAATCGCCGCGCAGCGCGACCAGCTGGCGGATGCCATGCGCCTTGTATTCCTGCAGGATATCGCGCAGGTCATTGCGCGAACGACCGATGCAGGACAGGTGCGGCGCCGCCTTGTGGCCTTCATGATGGATTTCGAGCACGGTATCCCGGGTGCCCGCTTGCGTGGAGCCGGCGGCGCCGAAGGTGACCGAAAAATAATCGGGCTGCATCTCGGCCAGCAGCTTGCGCGTCGCGCGCAGCTTGTCGGCGCCCTCCGGCGTCTTCGGAGGAAAAAACTCGACGCTGAAACTCTTCTGGGACATGACTATCAATTTATCTTCTTGTCAGCAACGCGGACAGCGCCCATGAAATGACGCTGTACACGAATGCGGCCAGCACCGCGGAACCAAAGCTGGCAACCTGGAACCCGCGCACCAGGTCGGCGACTGCCCAGAACATCAGGCCATTGATCACGAACACGAACAAACCCAGCGTCAGGAAGGTGACGGGCAGGGTCAGCAGGATCAGGATGGGACGGATCAGCGTGTTCACCAGGCCCAGCACCAGCGCGGCAAACAGCGCGGTGCTGAAGCTGTCCACCGACACCGCCGCCAGCAGGTGTGGCAGCGCGAACAGGGTGGCGGCGTTGATCAGCCAGATGAGCAGCAGTCGCATGGAAATCGGATCTTGGTATCACGGCGACCTGCCTGCAGAAGCACGCAGGTCGCGGTGACGAAGCAGCATTACCGGCAACGCCGGGCAGCGCTGCCCGGCGTCAGTCACCATCAATAACGATAGTGTTCCGGCTTGTACGGACCGTCCTGCTTCACGCCGATGTAGGCGGCCTGCTCTTCCGTCAGCTTGGTCAGCTGTGCATTGAGCTTCTTCAGCTGCAGCAGCGCGACTTTTTCATCGAGATGCTTGGGCAGCGTGTACACACCGACCGGGTAAGCGGCAGTGTTGGTGAACAGCTCGATCTGCGCGATGGTCTGGTTCGCGAACGACGAACTCATCACATACGACGGATGACCGGTGCCGCAACCGAGGTTCACCAGGCGGCCTTCTGCCAGCAGGATGATGCGCTTGCCATTCGGGAAGATGATGTGATCAACCTGCGGCTTGATGTTTTCCCAGGTGTACTGCTTCAGTGCAGCGACTTCGATCTCATTGTCGAAGTGGCCAATGTTGCAGACGATGGCCTGGTCTTTCATCTTCTTCATGTGCTCGTGCGTGATCACATGATAGTTGCCGGTCGCAGTGACGAAGATGTCTGCATGCTCGGCCGCGTAATCCATGGTCACGACGCGATAACCTTCCATCGCTGCCTGCAGTGCGCAGATCGGGTCGATCTCGGTGACCCAGACTTGCGCCGACAGCGCGCGCAGCGCCTGTGCCGAGCCCTTGCCCACATCGCCATAACCGGCGACAACCGCGATCTTGCCGGCGATCATGACGTCGGTGGCGCGCTTGATGCCATCGACCAGCGATTCGCGGCAGCCGTACAGGTTGTCGAACTTGGACTTGGTGACCGAGTCATTCACGTTGATGGCCGGGAAGGCCAGCTTGCCTTCCTTGTGCATCTGGTACAGGCGATGCACGCCGGTGGTGGTCTCTTCGGTCACGCCCTTGATCTGCGCGAGACGGGTCGAGTACCAGGTGGGGTCGGTCTTCAGCTTGGCCTTGATCGAGTTGAACAGGCACACCGCTTCTTCCGAATCCGGATTGTCGAGCACCGACAGGTCTTTTTCCGCCCGGGTGCCGAGATGCAGCAGCAGCGTTGCATCGCCGCCGTCATCGAGGATCATGTTCGAGTAGCCGCCATCGGTCCACTCGAAGATGCGGTGCGTGAAGTCCCAGTACTCGTCGAGGTTCTCGCCCTTGAATGCAAACACCGGCGTGCCGGCGGCAGCAATCGCGGCCGCTGCATGGTCTTGGGTCGAATAGATGTTGCACGATGCCCAGCGCACTTGCGCGCCCAGTGCTTCCAGCGTCTGGATCAGCACGGCGGTCTGGATGGTCATGTGCAGCGAACCGGTGATGCGCGCGCCTTTCAGCGGCTGCTTCGCGGCGAATTCTTCGCGGATCGCCATCAGGCCCGGCATTTCGGTTTCGGCGATCTTGATTTCTTTGTTGCCCCAGTCAGCGAGACTGATGTCGGCAACGAAGTAGTCCGGGGCTGTGGTGCCCGATTTTGCTGCATTGAGTACGGCGCTCATCACGCCCTCCTTTCATTGAAAACGAAAAAAGTAACGTGAGCGCCGTTGCAGTGTTGACTTGCCAAGCCTGGCGGATCGGTTAACCCGACATTCCGTCGCAACGCTCCTTGGCAAGCCGCTATTCTAATCCAGATTTCATTCGCCTTGCCTGGCATGACGCAGCGGCCATCAGCACCAGCGCAGCGATGGCGCCGCCCAGCGCGCCATAAAGATGCGACTGTGGCACGACCGGCAACGCGCGGCTGGCCGCCAGCCACGGCAAAGACGGCACGCATGGCAGCGGCGGCAGCGCCAGCTTCAGCAGCAGCACGCCGAGCGCCGCTGCGGGCAGGCTTGTTCGCGGAGCCACGCACAGAGCCACGCACCGGCTCACATACAAACGCTTGGGCAGACCTGTGGCAATACGGGTGGGCAGTTCTCCGGGCAGTGCGCTCGCGTGTTTTGCCTGCGCCTGTTGCCCCCGTTCCGCCATGGCGTCGCGCCGCGAGCCCAGCAGCGCGAAGCCCGCCCACACGCCGTGCACCACACCGGACAGGCCGGCATACCAGTTGACTGCCGGGTCCAGCAGCGCGAGGCCGGCAATGATGGTCACGGCGCTCACCAGCATCACGAACATGGCTTCGGCAGGCTTCACTGACCTGCTCAGCCATTCGATCACCAGCGCGAGGCCGGCGAGATTCGCTATCGCGTGCCATGCATCGAGATGCGCGAAGTGAGCACTCAGCATACGCCACACCTGCCCTTCGGACAGCGCGCCGCGCTGCCAGCGCAATGCGAGCAAAGCCTCCGGCCACAGCAGCAGCGCGCCGCACGCAACGGCGATCAGCATGAACAGGCGCCACATGATTCAGGACCGGGATCCAAAGAAAGTCGAGGGCGAAAGCGCGGGCCAGAGGAATACTAAGGCCAAGAGCAAAGGCAAGGACAAGACCAGAGAACAGCATCAGCGCCGACGACGACGGACCACAGCAATACCCGTCGCAGCCAGCATTAATGCGATATCGCCTTCGAGGCTGCCACCCCCGCCACCCGACGGCGCAGCCAGCGATGTCTGGCCGCTGTCGGCGACCCGGATACTCAGCTGCGCCGGCAGGCTGGTGCCGGCATCGTCGCTCGCGTACCAGCTGAGCTGTTGCGTGCCGACCGGCGATGCGGCCGTCCAGCTGAACATGCCAGACGCCGACAGCGTCGCGCCGGGCGGCAGCGATGTCGCGTGATAGGTGATCGCATCGCCATCGACATCGACCGCTTGCAATTGCACACGCAACGCCGCGCCGAAGTTCACCTGCTGCTCGGCGACCGGCACGGTCACGGGTACGCTGTTCACACGCACCGTTGCATTCGCATTGCCGCTGGCGCCGGCACTGTCAGTCGCCACCAGCGTGAATGCATAGCGGCCATTGGCCGGCGCGATGAAGCTCGCCGTCGCGGTCTGTGGATTCGACAGGTTCACGGCCTGCGGATTGGATGCGGCTGCGCTCCACGCATAGCTTGCGATGCTTCGGCCCTGCGGTGGCAACGCGCTGCCGGACAAGCTCACCCAAGCGCCGGGCGCCACGATCTGCTGCGCATGCGGGATCGTGACCACGGGCGTTACCGATGACAAGGCCAGCCGCGCATCGAGCAAACCGGCGCCACACAAGCC
>JACCDN010312532.1_pt1 | contig 35587 bp, 32 predicted proteins | sample 7441691 | NCBI WGS metagenome assembly JACCDN01 (sample SAMN15323439, study PRJNA562643) | freshwater metagenome | isolation source: river surface water | place: USA:Blue River Watershed | collected 2017-08-16
ATTATTGGAACTGCTAATCGTACTGATGCAAAAGTTCTTTCACAGTTCACTATACCAGAAAAGGCAGTATTCATTATTGGATCTGAAGGACATGGTATAGATTCTGAAACATTAAAACTTTGTGATGTATATTTAAAAATTCCAATTAATGAAACCGTTGCTCATTTAAATGCCTCTCATGCTGCGAATATTTTCATGTACGAGATTAATAACAGAAAATAAGTTGGCCAATTTGGCCCTTTTTTACCACTTCCAGATTCATGTTTTCCTAATGGTGATCGCACTCAATTTATCGCTCGTGTTTGTGAAGTTCTACCAATTGGAACTTGTGATGATGTTAAAAATTTGAGTGACATTGCAAAACTTTGCAAAGTTCAAATATTTGATTCCTGCGTGAACCAATAGTTTTTTTAAGTTTATGTAAAAGAGGCGATGTTTTTTAGCTTAGAACGGATTAACTTCTTGGCGATGGTCCTCTGTCTCTAATCTCTGTTCCCCAAGTTTAGGATTCAATGATGAGAGCTTCTCCATCGCAAGCGGGCAGAGTGACTTAAACTCTGTGATCTCTTCATGATTTTCAGAAAAACACTGATTAAGTGTAAATTTGCTGAATTTTGGAAGTTCAATCTCATCCATCTGGCCGCAAGAATATTCTGCTTCAATTTTATTTTTCACTTCACCTTTGGCAGGTGACATTTTTGTTTTTATATTAGTTGGAAAAGTCTGATTTTTTAAATAGCAATATTTAAAACTTTGAAGGTGTGCGATTTTTTCTAAAACCTTTTTCCCCTTAGCCGTTTTTGCTGTAATCGTTAAATGATAGGTTTCATTTTTAAAAGAATCAGAAAAATTTAAATTAGTGCCATATGTGAAATTTTCAGCAGAAACACTCGTGACTAAAAATAAATTAATGATAAAATTTTTCATGATTTATTCTCAATGATTTTCCACTTTTTCACAATAAAAAAGGCCTCTTTCGAGGCCTTCTTTTTATATCTAATTTTCTTAACTTTAAAATTAAGCAAGAAGGAATGTAGAGATAAGAGCGAAAATTACTAGAGACTCCATAAGAGCTAAAGCAAGAATCATTGGAGTTTGAATTTTGTCAGCAGCTGCTGGGTTACGTGCGATACCTTCTAGCGCAACTGAAGCTGCTTTAGATTGAGCAGAAACACCACCGAAAACTGCAAGACCAAGAGCAAAGAAGTATCCAATGTATTTGAAAGCTTTTTCACTCATGCTTGAAGCTGGTGCTGCTGCTTCTTGAGCGAAAACTGAACTAGATACGATTGCAAGAACTGATAATAACGCGAATTTTTTCATGAGAACTCCTATAAAAGTTAGGGTAGATATTAGTGGTGAGCGTGATGCTCATCATGATCGTGATGCGCAGTCGCTAACCCAATATATACCATTGATAACATAGTAAAAACATATGCCTGAATAAAACAAACCAACAATCCTAAAAACAAGAACACTACTGGAACTACATATGGAGCTAGTCCAGAAAATGTTGAAAGAACCATGTGGTCACCAAACATGTTTCCGTAAAGACGAAGACCTAGTGAAACTGGTCTAATACATGTTGAGATGATCTCAATTGGAAAAATGAGAATTGCAAGTTGCCACATTGGACCTGCAAAATGTTTTAAGTAATTAAATGTTCCCGCTTCTTTACAACCTTTAAGGTTGAAATAAACGAAAGTTAAAACCCCTAAAGAAAGTGTTGTGTTGATTGACTCTGTCGGTGGTAAAAATCCTGGAATTAATCCAATCGCATTCGAAAAAAAGATGATGATAAAAACTGAAGCAACAAAGTTGTAATATTTTGGAGCTTCTTTTTCTCCAAGAACAGCGCGTGCCTGAGTATAAATAAATGAGCCGTAAAGTTCTACCATATTTCTAAAAGTGAATCCCTTATCAGGAACAACAGCACTATCAACTGCTCTAACTTTTGAATTAAATCTATATAAAAGAGTTCCTAAAATAAAAACCAATCCTACGAAAACAAAAGTTATAATGTGTTCAGTATGATGAACTTCTGGAAATGCATGATGAAGAACTTCATCTAATCCCGTTGCATGAGATAATTGTGACATCCAAGTAAAACCACCAGATGCGAATGCATTTGAACACAGAACGAGAGAGAGAAGAGATAGTAATTTCTTCATTTATTTATGGTCCTTCTTTATTAGACTTTTTCTTGAACTAAAAATTAGTACAAATATTTGGCAAACATAAAATATTACAGGAATAATTACCCGACTTTGGATCATTTGTACACCAAATATTAACCCCAAAACTAGAATCAAACTCTTTCCCAAAAAGAGAGTCATGACACGAAAATTTTTGGTTTTTTTACCCTGTACTGTCGGTTCAATTAATTCTTTTATCGCATAGACCAACATAAATTGATTTACAAGCACCGCAACATAAGTAACGAGTAGAATTAAAACTTCATTTTTCTGATGAAAGAAGGGGACAAAAAGTGCGAAAAGAAAAAGCGAAAATAAAATATATTTTTTAAGATCAATCCTTTCGCTTATACGCATAATAAACCATCATCCCAATTGTGTTAAACAGGATGGCCAAAAATAAAAAGACGGCCTGTGTGGTCGTTAATATCTTTTTTTCGGCAAGTTGCATAGACCCCCATGCCGCAACAAAAGCCGTTGAAGGCAGACTCATAGCAAGACCCAAAACTTTAAGCCATTTTTTGTTCCACATTTTAACCTATTATATTTTTGCGATTGATTTTATTTTACATGAATTTTTAAAGAAAAAGCAAAAAGCCGACAAAAAGTCGGCCTTTATTTTTTATTTACAATATTTTACTAAATCTTCTTGAGTCTTAATCCACACTTTCGCTTTACCTGATTTAAATTCATTTTCTATGTCACTTCCGCAAACTTTTTTCCCTTCAAAATCAACTTTTAGTCCTGGTTGAAACTTCAGTTCTCCATTTGATAAAGCTCCAAACGATCCAAGCATTAACAAATCATTAGAATTTCCATCATTTATAAATTTTGCTGTTGTATTTTTAAATTTAACATCGTTTGGAATTTCTTTAACGTAACCATGCCTCATTTCTTTAAATACTAAATTAGATTTTTGTGCTTCAAAATTATTTCCAATTTTAAAGTTGTAAAAGCGATACGAACCATCATCGTCTTTTTCAGTAATCAATGAACTTGAAATCATTTTAAGATTATCACCAATATCGTTTGATACTAACTCAGAATCTTTAATTTCTGCGTTTTTACCTAAAGATCCTCTCAATACAATTTTAGAATTCTTAACACTTGCTTTTTCTCCTACACTTTTAACATCTAAAGTTGAATTTTCAAAAAAGGCATTAGAATTTACTGTTCCATAAATATTCACAATTGAATTTTTAATAACTGCATTCTCTTTTAATTCTCCATCTAATATTATAAGTTTTGAATTTTCAATTACTGAATTTTTAAAAGTACTACTAACTGTTTCTACCCTTGAATTAACAATTTTTGCATTAACCGGAATAGTGATAGTTTTTTCTTTTCGATATTCAAACTTCATTGTATTCAAATTTATTGTTAAATTATTATATGTGAAAATTGACCCTAAAAGCTTAACATCTTTTCCAGTATTAACATTTTCTTTTACCTGAGATCCTGCACCCACTACTGCACTTTCATCAATAAATGATTCATTATGTACTAATCCTCCATAATCAGTTACTACAAATCTTTCTAATATATTTTTTGCAGCTTTAAGATTTAGACCGGATAAACTATTTAATAAAATTGATTCCATCATAGTTGTAATTATATCTTTTTGCTCTTCTGAAATTTTTGTAAAATCACCTGCAAGCTGACGATCATACAAGGCTAATGTTTCTCGCAATCCATTTGTGATTGTCGTTAAATCACTATGTGATAATCCTGGCACTCTTCTTAAACCTTCATGGGTAAGTAAAAGTGCTAACTCTCGCTTAGAAGACATTTTTGACAATTGATCATAGATTGATTTTTTAATCCATGTTCTCTTACCAGCAGTACATGCCGCTGCAACAATATTATATCCCTCACCCGGTTCTTTATATTTAATTCTTTCTTGGCAAATTTCATTTGCTGGAAGTTCATCTGTTACTAAGTAAATGACATTATCTTCAGAAGTGAGCGCATCAAAATCTTTAGGTGCGAAGAAATATCCTTCTGCATGTCTTATAACTTTTTCTAATTCTTCTTTAACGGCTTTTGAAAAAACAATTCTTCTTCCTTGAGCCGGTTCATTTGCTAAAGGGTCTGCCAGTGAAACAACTTCACCAGTTGCTGTGTGAATTAAGGCATCACCGCCACCACCATCCATTCCACCTTTTTTTCCGGCAAATGCCGCTGCAGAAAAAATAGTCAACTGTAGGGCAATTAAACATGTGCTCATTAGTCTTTTTGAATTCTTAGCTTTCATAATTTCCTCTTTTGTTTGTAGTTTGCAGTTCATGTGCCAACAATAACTCATAGCTAAAAAACTTCATTATTTATTTTATAAAATAGTTATGATATAATTTACAAAATCGTAAACATATAACATAAGTTATTAATATTATGGCAAAAAATATTGTTTTCAATTGCACTAGTTTTCATCAATTCCTCATTCAGGGGATTGAAAATAATACTGAGCTCAAGCGCGGAGAAAAAAAAGCCATAGCAGAATATCTCAATATTCACCCAACACTTTTGTCGCAAATACTTAGCGGGAGTAGATCCTTTTCTGATGATCAAGTATTTCTTTTGGGTGATTATTTTGCTCTCTCTGACTTAGAAAGTGATTATGTTTTTGTTCTTCATCAAATTGCCAATACTCAGAATAAAAAGCACAAAGAAAAGCTCTTAAAAAAAAGAGATGAAATTAAAAGTAAATCGACAAATCTCTCTGAAAGAGTAAACAAAGAAAAAATTCTATCTGATGATGAAAAGTCTATTTTCTATTCTTCTTGGGCTTACTCGGGAATAAGAATTCTCACTTCGCTTAGAGGTGGAAGGAGTAAAGATGAAATTATTGAACGATTAGAAATTGATAAAAAAAGGGCCAATGATGTTTTAGAATTTCTTTTAAAAACCGGACTGTGCAAATTTGAAGATGGCAAATATCATATGCACATTAGTCGAACTCACGTTGAAAAAGATTCACCATACTATAAGCAACACCATACTAACTGGAGAATTAAATCGATTCAGAAACTTGATCGCTCACCTGGTGATGATCTTACTTTTACAGGCCCTTTATCAATTTCTGCAGAAGACTTTGATCTATTAAAAGAAGAAATGGTAAAACTTATTCAAAAGGTTTCTTCTGTAGTTAAAGATTCACCGGCTGAAGAAATTTATTGTCTTAATTTAGATTTTTTTAAAATATAATTATCTTTTTCTCGCTACACGCCTATTGTAAAGCGAGTTCAATCTTCCTTGCACAACCTCTGGATTGGGATAATCATTGATAATGGAATAATAAAGATCATAGGCATCTTTTAAATTTTCCGTGGTCTCTAGAACGTTGGCGATCCAAAATTTTGCCATAATAATATTTTCTTTTTTCGTTTCTCGCTTAGTGTATTCGGTCCATTGGAAAAGGGCCATGTTGTAATCTTTTTTCTCAAAAAATACGAGACCTAGATAATAAAACGCGCGAATAAAATATTCATGATTGGGATTTTTTTGAATCTCGTTAAATTTTTCTAACGCTTTATCGTAATTTTTTAAATTATAAAAACTCACTGCAATTTGAAATTGAAAGTAATCATGCTTTTTTAAAAACGGTCTAAACTCAGTTAACCGCTGATAGTTTTTTAGCGCCTCTGGGTAGTTTTTCAGATAGGTGAAGTTAATATCTGCTAGCTTTTCTTCAACTTTAATTAACCATAGAGGTTCTTCGGTTAGGGACTTAACCTCGTTATAGTAGGTAACCGCTTTTTTATATTTTCCAATATAGATTGAATTTAATTCACCCAACTGAAAACAAATTTTCATACGTAGTTCTGGCTCTAGATTAGAATCAAGAATCTTTTCGTAGAGAAAGGCTGCTTTTTCATATTTTTGGTCAGCAATATAGCTTTGAGCATCGATAATTTTTCGATTTACTGGTGGAGTAAAGTCACAGGAAAAAAAAAGGGCACCAACGAGTAGTGCCCCTAAAATTTTAATTTGTTTCATTTCCAGAATTTTCAGATGATCCCGCGCCACCTTCATCCGCAACTTCTTCTTCCGCAACGTTAGAAACTGCAACTACGTTTTCACCTTCTTTAAGTTTAATTAGACGAACACCTTGAGTTGTTCTTCCCATTAAAGAAATTCCTGAAATTCGAGTTCTGATTACTTGGCCTTTGTCTGTGATGATCATTAAATCATCTTTATCAGTAACTGGTTTAATATCAATGATGTCTCCGTTTTTATCCGTTAACTTCATCGCTAAGATCCCTTTACCTCCACGCGATTGTCTTCTGTATTCTGAAACTGAAGTTCGTTTTCCATATCCGTTTGCAGTTACAGAAAGAATTTCTACAGAATCATCGATGATTTCCATCCCGATAATTTTTTCATCTTCATTTAACTCTATCCCTTTTACCCCTTGAGAAACACGGCCTAATGGACGCGCATCTGTTTCAGCAAAACGAATGATTTTCCCTGACGATGAGCATAGAAGGACATCTTTTTTACCATCTGTAATTTTAACAGAAAGAACTTCATCACCTTCGATGATTTTGATTGCTGTTAATCCCGACTGACGAATATTTTTATATTCTTCTAATTCTGATTTTTTAACAATCCCGCGTGCTGTCGCGATCATTAGGTATTTTCCTGTCCAGTCATCTGGCATACAAAGAATTTCTTTAACTGTTTCTCCGGCCGGAAGTTGAATCAGATTTACAATATTTCGTCCTTTATTTGTTCTGTTGCCTTCAGGAATATTGTAAACCTTAATCGAGAATACTTGTCCTTTGCTTGTAAAAATAAACAGAGTCGAGTGGGTGTTGGCCGTAAAAATTCTAGTGTAGAAATCATCATCAGCATTGTCCGCACCTTTAACTCCAGTACCTCCACGCTTCTGTGTTCTATACGTATCCATTGCCATACGTTTTACATAACCTTTATGAGTAATGGTTACGATAACGTCTTCTTGTTTTACTAGATCTTCCATGTTGATTTCGTCAGCTTTTGCTACGATTTCAGTTCTTCTCTTGTCTCCGTAGTTTTCTAGAATTTCTACGAATTCTTGACGAATAATTCCAGTGATCAAATTTTCTGATCCAAGAATTTCTTCAAGACGAGCAATTTCTTTCATGATTTCGTTATAGTCTTTAATGATCTTATCGCGCTCAAGACCAGTTAAGCGCTGTAATCTCATATCTAAGATTGCTTGCGCTTGAATATCAGACAATGAGTAAGTACCCATTAAGTTAGCTTTCGCTTGAACTGGACCTTCAGATTTTTTAATCAATTCAACAATTGCATCAATATTTTCAACTGCAACTTTTAAACCTTCTAAAATATGAGCGCGCTCTTTTGCTTTTTTTAGCTCATACACAGTTCTTCTAATAACGATTTCACGACGGTGGTCAATGAAGAATGATAATTGATCTTTAAGATTTAGAATTCTTGGCGAGCCATTAACAATCGATAAGAAAATAATACCAAAAGAAGTTTGTAACGGAGTCGATTTATAAAGTTTATTGATGATAACAGTTGGGATTTCTCCTTTCTTTAAATCAATAACAACCCGAATACCTTCACGTGAAGATTCATCACGAATATCTGAGATGCCAACGATTTCTTTTTCGTTTACAAGCTCAGCGATTCTTTCAATCAATTTTGCCTTATTAACCTGATAAGGAAGTTCCGTAATAACGATCGATTCACGATCTTTTTTCTTATTTTGTTCAACATCCATTTTAGCGCGGATTTGTAGAACACCTTTACCTGTGTGGTAAGCAGATCTAATTCCCTCTGTTCCGTGGATTGCTCCTGCAGTAGGAAAGTCAGGACCCGGGATTATTTTCATTAATTCATCAATTGTTGTTTCTGGTCTATCAACAAGAGTTAATAATCCATTCATTACTTCTGATAAATTGTGTGGTGGAATATTTGTTGCCATACCAACAGCAATACCTGCTGAACCATTGATTAAAAGGTTTGGTATTTTTGTTGGAAGAACTGTTGGCTCTAAAAAAGCGCCATCGTAGTTTGGCTGCCAATCAACAGTTTCTTTCTCTAGATCTGCCATCATTTCTTCGGACAGCTTTTTCATTCTAATTTCAGTATATCGCATGGCCGCTGCACTATCACCGTCTATTGATCCGAAATTACCCTGACCATCTACGAGTGGATATCTCATTGAAAAATCCTGGGCCATACGAACAATCGTTCCGTAAACTGCAGAGTCACCATGAGGGTGATACTTACCGATAATATCCCCAACAACACGGGCAGACTTTAGAAATGGTTTATTATGATAGTTACTTAAACCATCCATTGCATACAGCACACGACGGTGAACTGGCTTCATTCCATCGCGAACATCCGGAAGCGCACGACCTACGATTACCGACATCGCATAATCCAGATAGCAGCTTTTCATTTCGTCCTGAATAACCACTGGTGAAATATTTCCGTGATTAATTGAATTGTTGTTTTCTTCTGACATATTTTTTCCTTAAGCTTTTAAATTAAACATCAAGATTGCGTGCATTCAATGCGTTTTCTTCTACGAATTTTCTTCTCGGTTCTACTTGGTCTCCCATGAGAACAGTGAATACTTGATCTGCTTCAAGTGTATCTTCAATTTTTACTTGTAGAAGTGTTCTGTTTGCAGGATTCATCGTTGTTTCCCAAAGTTGTTCTGGGTTCATCTCTCCTAATCCCTTGTAACGCTGTATATATGCACCTTGTTTTCCATCTTGAATGATGAATTCAGAGAATGCTGTTAAAGAAGTAAATTCTTTTGTATCTTTTTCGCGTTCAATTTTAAAAGCTGCTGAATTGTATTTTTTAATACCGTCGAAGCTATTAACTAAATCAGCAAATTCCGGCGATCTTAAAAAGCTTGCACTGATTTTAAATTTCTTTGTTCTTGATGCTGTCTTAATATTTAATCTTAAAATGAAAAGTTTTGTATCAGTATCTTCTTCAACTGTAATCGCATATTGTTTTAATGTATTAGTTTCAAGCGGCTTAAAGTACTCTGCTAATCTTTTTGCTTCAGCTTCAACTTTAGCGCGATCACTCATATCTTCTGCTCTGAGTTTAGCATCTTCAACAATGCGCTTTAGTAAATCAGAATCATAATGAGTATCGTAATAAGAAAGAGTTTTTCTATACATACTTTCTTTGTTGATTAATTGTTTCGCTGTATCTCCAGAAACTAGTTCGTTATTGATACTAATTTTTGAATCTGCTGTTGCATTGTTAATTAAATATTCTTCAAGACGTTTGTCGTCTTTTAGGTATGTCTCCATTTTCCCTTTTTTATATTTATAAAGAGGTGGTTGAGCGATGTAAATGTAACCTTTTTCAATTAGTTCTGGGAATTGGCGATAAAGTAGAGTTAAAAGAAGTGTTCTAATGTGCGATCCATCAACGTCGGCATCGGTCATGATAACGATTTTATGATATCTAAGTTTCGCAATATTGAATGTATCTTTTCCAATCCCTGTACCAATTGCCTGTATAAAGTTTTTGATCTCATCTGACGCTAACATTTTTTCGTAGCGAGCTTTTTCAACGTTTAGAATTTTACCTTTTAGCGGAAGTACGGCCTGAACACGACGATCACGTCCTTGTTTTGCCGATCCACCAGCGGAGTCCCCTTCGACTATGTATAGTTCACATTGAGCTGGATCCGATTCTTGACAGTCTGCCATTTTTCCTGGAAGACCTGAGAATTCTAAAACATTTTTACGACGTGTAAGTTCACGTGCACGTCTTGCAGCCTCACGAGCAGCAGCAGCATCTACTGATTTTTTAATTACCATTTTTCCAATTTCAGGATTTTCTTCTAGAAATTGCTTAAAGGATTCACCAACCAGAGAGTTAACAATACCTTCAACTTCAGAGTTACCAAGTTTAGATTTTGTTTGACCTTCAAACTGAGGCTCTTTTAATTTTACTGAAACAACTGCCGTTAAACCTTCTCTCATATCATCACCCGTTAGCGCTATTTTGATATTTTTTAGAAGATTGTTATCTTTTGCGTAATTATTAAGTACACGTGTAAGAGCAGTTTTAAATCCTGAAACGTGTGTTCCACCTTCTGGTGTCGAAATGTTATTTGCATATGATGAAATTACTTCATTGTACGAGTCAGTCCATTGCATGGCCACTTCAGCTTCGTAATCATCTTTTGTCTGAATAAAATAAATGGCTTTTTTATGGATAGGAGACTTGGCCCTATTTAAATAGGCAACAAATTCAGAAATTCCCCCTTCATAGTGAAAAAGTTCATTTTTTTCTGAACGTTCATCTTTCAGGGTGATTTTTAGTCCGCGATTTAAAAACGCCATTTCACGAAAACGATTAGCTAGAGTGTCATAGTTAAATTCATGGAATTCAAAAATTTCATTATCTGGTTTAAACGTAACTTTTGTTCCAGTTTCTTTGGGATTTTCAAGAACGCCGATTTCTTTAATTTTAGCTGTTGCTTTTCCATGATCAAAACTTAATTCATGAAGCTTGCCATATTTTTTGATTTCGAGTTTAACCCATTTTGAAAGCGCGTTTACAACTGCCGCACCTACACCGTGTAATCCACCTGAAACTTTATAGGCTCCACCGTCTTCATTGAACTTTCCACCAGCATGTAATTTTGTATAAGCTAGTTCTGCTCCAGAAATTCCTTCTGTTGGGTGAATATCTGTTGGAATTCCACGGCCGTTATCAATGACAGTTACTGAGTTATCAATGTGAATAACAACGTTGATGTCAGTACAATATCCCGCTAACGCTTCATCAACAGAGTTATCAACAATTTCATAAACGCAATGGTGAAGACCGCGTACACCAGTATCACCGATATACATCCCTGGTCTTTTCCTTACGGCATCTAGACCTTCGAGTACTTTAATCTGATTTGAACCATACTCTGTGGTTACTTTTGAAATTGATTCATGCTGATTTTCCAAGCGAACTCCTCGTGCGTTTTTCTATCTTCCTAAAATATGTAACTGAAAAAATATTTAATGATTAAATTATGGTGCCGTTTTTTATGTGAATTTTATTGGCTCCTTCAATACGCTCCAATTCTTCCTTAAATTTTTCGTTGGCCGTAGTGACTAAAACTTGGAATTGACTTTTTTCCAAATATTCAACCAACCGGCGCCAACGATGCTGATCTAGCTCTCCTGAGACATCATCGATCAACACTATGGGATAGGAGCTATATTTATACCGAAAAAGCTCTATATAGGCAAATAACAGGCTTAAATAAGACATTTTTTGTTGGCCTAAAGAACAGAAATCGAACGAATTAAATCCATCAAAGAGAAGCACATAGTCATCTTTGTGCGGGCCGTAGCTTGTGTGACCTCGTTCAACATCTTTTTCAAGCTGAATTTCATACATTTTTTCAATTTCTTCTGGACTTAGTGATTTTATTCTTGTCTCAAGATTAATTCCTAAGTCATGTGCTTCTAAAAAAAGCTCTTTGAACGACTCTTTCATGAACGGAGTTAATTCGTTTAAAAATAAAATTCTTTTTTGGGTAATATCAAAACTAAGCTGAGCAAAATCTTTTAATCCAGCTCTTATTTGCTCAATGTACTTTGGTGGTCTTTTAGAAAGCAGCGTATTTCTAAAACGCAAAGCTGTCTGATACCGGGAAAGCGATTTTTTATATACATCGTCGATTTGCGATAAATATTTATCCATCCAATCGCGCCGATCTTGAGAGTTTGTGTGAAAACCATATGAATCAAAAGGATTAATAAAAACTGTTTGAATATCAATACGCTTTTTAATGGGCTTTCCATTCTGAAAATAAAACACTTCCTCTGTAGTTAATTTTGATGAATAAGAAAACGGATTATTCTCAAAATCAATAAACACAGAAGAAAATATTATTTCAGGTTTTTCACAGTCAATACTCAAAAATTGTGGAAAACTCTGATTTTTTCGAAATGATTTTTTAGTAGAGATAACTTGAATGGCTTCTAGGATATTTGTTTTACCGTTTCCATTCTCTCCTAGGATACAATTAATTTTTGGAGAGAAATCGATAATCTGATTGTCTAAATTTCTAAAGTTCTGAACCTGCAGTTTTTTAATTTTATAACTTTTCATTGAACCTTTAGATCTTTAACGGCATCACGATCCCAAGATAATTATTTGTTTTATGCGATTTAATAAGCACAGGGCTTAGTTCATTATTAAATTCAAAAATAATTTCTTCACTGTCAAAAGTTGGAAGCATTTCTAAAATAAATTTAGCATTAAAACCAATATCAATTTCTTTGCCTTTATAATTTATTGAAATTTTTTCACTCGCTTCACCAAGTGAAGGATGGTTGGCAGAAATAATTAATTCGTCTTCACGAAAAGCAAGTTTCACACCATTTGATCTTTCATTGGCCATAATTTTAACACGTCTAACGGCATCGTTTAACTGCGTTTTTAAAATCTCAGCGGTGTATGTTGTTTTTTTAGGAATGACTGCTTGATACTTTAAATATTCTTTTGAAATTAGTCTAATTGATAAAAAATATCTATCTTCATAACTTGCATAAATAAATGAATCATCAACAGATAGAACGATTTTCTTACTAATAATTGATTCAGCAATTTTCTTTAATTCAGCGACACCTTTTTTTGGAATAATAATTCCGTTAATAAGTGTGTCGATATTATAAACATCAACTTCAGTTTCTACTAAAGCGAGTCTAAAACCGTCTGTTGATACTGCCCTAAGTTTAGAATCAATTTCTTGTAGAAAGATTCCATTTAAAAATAATCTTGTTTCATCATTTGAAATGGCATGTGAAGTTTTTTGAATGACTTCTAATAGTTTTTCAGAACTAATTTCAAATTGGTTGTTTGAATTAAATTGTAAGTGAGGAAATTCTTCATTGGTATAAATAAGAACAGAGTAATTAATATTTTGGCATGAAATTTTTAAAGTATTTAGTCCACTTACTAGCTCTAATTTTACATCAGCATCTGGAAGTTCTCTGACGATATCAAATATATTTCTGGCATTTACACAAATATTCCCAGAATTTTCCACACGAGCTGGAACCACTAGTTTAGCTGAAACTTCTAGGTCTGTTGCTTGTAGACTTAATGATTGATCTTTCACTATGATATTTACATAGCTTAAAATTACTCTAGAATTTTTTTTATCAACAACACTTAAAATTTTATTGAGAGCCTCTCTAAGCTCTGACACTTCTACGACAACTTTCATATTTCCCTTTTCCTTTTCTTAAAAAGTTTTTACTTATTAAGTAATCAAACATCAAGGCGTGAAGTGCCTAAGAATTTTGAGTTCCCTTCTTAATTAAATATATTAAATAATATATTAGAGTGTTGATAAGTTGATAAGTCATTTTCCTTTTTATTTTTAAGTATTTATAAAAAAGTTGTTTGTGGACTATTGTGAATAAAGGTTGAATTTTTTACGAATGATTTTATGTGTTAAAAAAACTTATCCACAATATTCGTCTCTTCCCAACATTTATTCACAATTTGTTACCAGTCTTTCCAAGATTCTTTTTAAGTATGATTTTTTTATTTAGCCTTTTAAAATCTTTTCCACAAATTTATCCACATTGTGGAAAACCCTTTTGTGGATAATGTGAATAGAGGCCAATAAATTTTGTGTTTTTTAAAAAGCAGATGATTTTTTATTAAGTTATCCACAAAATGTGAATAATTTAAGCTTTTTGATGTGAACTCATGTTGATAAAAGAGTTTTATAAATTTCATGATCTTCTGGTAAAAATTTTAAAATCATTTTTTTAAGATTTTTTATAGTCAGCTCATTTAACTTATATTGAAAGTCATTTCGAGGATCTTTTAGATCTCGAAAATAAAATCTTTTTCTGGAAAATGGAAATGAAGATTTAAAGGTTATTTCTAAAAACAAATTTTCCCATTTTATTTTTTTTGATATATCACCATCGCGAAAAATAATAAAATTTGAATCAAGATATATTCCATGGTTGGATGAAAGTTTCCTAAAATATGCAATCAAGACTACAGGTGTAGCGCATAAAAAAACAAAATATAATTATAATCCTCACTTTTTGCAAAAAATGTTTTTCATAAATTCCTCTAGGTCTTAGATATATTTAACATTATAGCATATTAGGTTGCTTTTTTTACTGCCCATTTTTCGTGCATAAGTAATTTAAGAATTAGTGAAGTTATATCATCACATTTAATATTGCGTGTGAGGTACTAAGAGTTCAAATAACGTTTAATTATTTGATGCAGTTCGTGGGTTGTTGGACAATGGCTTAAAATATTCTCTAGTCCTTTCTTTTCTACTAACCAAGATAGAAGAAGGCGATATTTAGGATGATTTTTTGAAGATATCTCAATTAGTTTTAAAAAAGGAAAATCAATTAAAGTTTTAATAGTTAAATCATCCCATGGATATTCAAATGTCTCTTTTTTCGTTTTCCATAATAAGCCATCATTTTTAACATAGAACCCCTGGAGAGATATTTTTTTTATAAAAAAAGAAAGCGCAGTCAAAAATGCAAGTAGAATAAGGATTGATAAAAAAATTTTCTTTTGTTCCGTTGAGTAATCATTTTCATAGATAAAATTTAAAAATAAAATGAAGCTTAAAAATAGCCAAAACTTGAAATGATCTAAGTTAATTTTAATCTTTGTCATTTGAACTCCCTACATCTTAAGACATTATACCATTACAAAACAATTTCAGTATGCCAGTTTTTATTGGCTCACAAATATATTTCAACTTTCAAACGGTGCTTTGCCTTTCTGTAACCCTTTGATTTTAAAGAGCTCTTGTGTCTTTTAAAAATAACTTAAGATTATATTCTTGAAGTCATTATAACCTCTTCTTCAATTGTTTTCTTCGAAAAAGGGTGGTGCGTATGTTGAAGCTTTCAGTTTTATTTTTGTCTATTCTGGGCTCGCTTTCTGCTATCGCAGATTGTGATATTAGTGAATCACTAAAAAACAAAATATGTAGCTCGGATTATTTTACAGCAAAAAATTCACAGCAACTCAACGAGTTTCTGAAATATGGTAAGTTTAAAGATGGTAAGCTTTTAAACTTAGGTATTGGGTTTGATTTAAAAGACAAAGAAATCAATATCGGTACTACCTGTGATCTAAAGTTAAAATATGGTTCATCACTTCGAGCTAGCCTTAACGGAATTTGCCTTCAGGGAAAAAATATCTTAATTGAGAAGGACAGTAATTTATTTGCTGAAAAAAAAGCACCTATTAAATTAATTGCCAATGATTCAATAAAAATTAGAAAAACGAATATTTATTCTTTAGGTGATGTTAGCATTTCTACTAAGTTTTTTGATCCATTTTCAAACGAAATTCTCATTTCTAAAAGCTCTCAAATTTCTGCAGAAAAAATTAGCATGAGCACGCCATCATCTTTAATTATTAATGAATACTCAAGGATTAAATCTCCAGAGATTGTATTAAATGGTGGTAATTGTGAAATTGGTGATAACGATGATGAAGACGATGACAATAGTCGGAATCGTGAAAAGCAATGCCAGATTTTTAAACCAAAATTTACTTATTCTGGAAAATGTATGCCGAATTTCAAAAAGAGTAAAAGACATAAAACTAAATAACACTTTTATTTCAGCGGTACTCCAAGGATATTTAAATTGCTTATTGTTTAATCTCCAAATAAATCCATCTTTATTTATATATAAACCAGTAGATGACATCTTATGCTTTAAATACGAAACAATACAAATAAGTGTGAGAGAAGCTTGAATAAAAATGAAGCTTTCATTTTTATCGGACCAAAGTGAATTCGTAAAAACGAGATCGACTATTGAAATCACAACTATAAAAAAATACAATTTAAAGTAATTTATTTTTATTTTTGTCACTTAGATTCCTAATACACTTAAGCGCAATTTTTATTTTATAAATGTTTATAGATTTCATGGTCTTCTGGCAAAAATCTTGAAATCATTTTTTTAAGATTTTTTATAGTCGGCCCGTTTAACTCGTATTGAAAGTCATTTCGAGGATCTTTTAGATCTCGAAAGTAAAATCTCTTTCTGGTGAATGGAAATGAAGATTTAAAAGTTATTTCTAAAAACAAATTTTCCCATTTTATTTTTTTATTAATGTTTTTTTTCCTATAGACAATACAATCTGAGGAAATATATATTCCGTGATTCGGTGAAATCCTTCTGAAATAAATTAGCAAGGCACTTGGAACAAATGAATAAAATATTAAGATATAATTATAATCTTCATTATTACGAGCAAATGTTTCTGTAAAAAAAAATGCGATTAATACTGTAATACAAATATAGGGCCAAGTGACATCTTTTAATTTTTGCAAATTTTCAATTTTATGATTGCTTAAAGTGTTTTTCATAAATTCCTCTAGGTCTTAGATATATTTAACATTATAACATATTAGGCTGCTTTTTTTACTGTCCATTTTTTGTGGATAAGTAATTTAAGAATTAGTGAAGTTCTTTGAGTTACTAAGTGATGTTAAGTTGTTGTTTTTATAATTAATATTTTAGTTTTTAAAATAGCTTAAGATTGGATATTTGAATTCAGCGTATTCTTTTTTTTATTGCTTCAAGGCAAGGAAAGGTGGTGCGTATGTTGAAATTTTCCCTATTACTTTTTATGGTTTTTAGTTCAATTTGTGCCAGTGCAAAATGTGAAATTAGCGAAGAACTGATTAATAAAAATTGCAGTCCAGAGTATTTTGCAGCAAGAAGCTTAAAGCAATTAAATGAGTATCTTCGATATGGTAAATTTGAAAATGGCAGATTGTTAAATTTAGAAATTGCTTTTGATCTAAAAGATAAAGAAATTAATATTGGTACTAATTGTGATTTAAAACTAAATTATGGTGTTGATCTCTATGCTGGTCAAAATGGAATTTGCCTTAAAGCTAAAAATATTTTTATAAATAAAGGGAGCGAATTGTATGCTGACAAAAAAGCCCCCATTAATATTAGTGCAAATGATTCAATCAAGATTAGAAGAACAAGTGTAAAAACTCAGGGTATTATTAATATTTCGACAACACAATTCAATCCATTTGAAAATGAAATATTAATTTCTCGAGATTCCCAAATTTCTGCTGAAAAATTAAATATTACAACTCCTTCTACCTTAATTATAAATGAAGACTCTAGAATAAAGTCTTCATATATAATCTTAAATGGTGGTAATTGCGAAATTGGAAACAATGACGATCAAGATAATGATCATACCCGCGATCTAGCAAGACAATGCAAAAAATTTAAACCTAAACTTTCATATAGCGGTACTTGTGCGACTAATCCATTATCTGATTTATTAGAAATTACTTCTAGTCCAAATGCCTCAAATCCACAGATTTTAAAATTTCAAATTAAAAATTCTCCAACTGATGCAGTCGTAAAGTGGAGATTTGATAATACTATTCAAGCCTCCGAAGCTGCAATAAGCAATGAATTTCCTTATGCTGGTAAACATGTTGTAGAAGCGGTTGTTATGAATCGTCATGGCCATTATAAAATTATAAGTGAAATAGTGAACGTGTCGCCATCAGATTCAACTGTTGGGCAATTAAAATTTTTTCAATTTCCAATTAGTAATGAAGCACCAAATAAAGTTGAAGCCTTTATTAATATGAAAAAACTAGTTTTAACTAAATCACAAGAAGACTCAGATCTTTATTTTACTGTATTTAATGAATCTCAAGTAGGTACTGGAACCTTATTTGTGCCTTATTTTGGTTACAAAACATCTATCAAAATTAAAAAACTAGCTGTTATTTCTAACCCAGATGAATTCATTAACAATCAATTTAATATCTTAAATGATAATCTCGATTCGTTTTCTACTGATTTGGATTTTGGATTTGCAGTGACATCATTGAAGACATTGTTATCAGAGGCTAAGAATAGATACCTATCAATGTCAGCAGCAGAAAAACAAAACCTAGCTCAACTAGTCCAAGCAAATATTTCAAGTCAACTTAATCAAAAAGTTACTACTCAAAATAAAAAAATATTTGATCTAAAGAAAAGTATTCTTAATCTGTTGATACCAACTGCTAATGCAATTGGATTTTCAATGCCTCCAGATACAACATTGCAAGATACAATTACTGTTAGATATATGCTGCGCTACACTTCCTATGCGATAATTGGCATCTGGTCAGGAGTTAATGTTTTAAATAGTGGGATTGCATTTTTTGAATTTAATCCAGTTTATGGTGTTTTAAGTATTATTGCTGGCTTTGAAATAATCCGTCAAACCTTGCAAACTGAAAAAGCACTATTGCGAAGAATTTTTAGCTTTACAAAAAACTGGTTACCACAGCTTAGTCCAATTTCATCTGTTTTAGGGGGTGAGATTAACTATGTTCAAATGCAAGGAACATTTGGAAGTATATTAACAGGTACAAACTCTTCTCAAATACAGCTGGTCGTTGATAAGATTAACAATACAAACTCATTACTTGTGAAAGCAAATAGCTATATTGCTTCTGCGAATAAAATACTTTTATCTTTATCTTTTAAAACACAAATTCCAAAACCCTTTAAAGAAATAACACCGCCATCTGAAAAAATTAATAGTTATTTGAGTACGGACTATATTTCTGCGACATTGGTTAATTCTGAGTTTGGTGATGCCACATTAGAAACTATTCGTAAGGATGGGGTAAATTTGGAAATACAATTAAAAGCACCACGTTCAGAATATGCAACTGTCCGCTTTCGTTATAATAATTCTTTTCTTGGTGTTAATAATTATATTGATCAAAAAATACTTATTTCCGTTACCCCAAATGCCGTCATTAAATACACAAAAAATAATTTGGTTGTAAATTTTGATTCAACAGACTCAAAAAATCCAGGCGTGAGTGGTTTAATTTATGATTGGGATTTTGGTGATGGCGAAACACTCTCAACAGCATCAAAAACTTTTTCTCATAGGTACACGAAGGCAGGGAATTATACGGTTGAATTAAAAGTAAGTGATCAGTTAGGTGCAACTTCAACAACTACTACTGAAATAGTGGTTGATGCTGGGATTGTTAAAATTAAAATTGATCCGACACAGACATTTTTTCAAATGGTAACAAACCCATATAACGATATTTACAGGCCAGCTCCGGCAATTCCTATTCCTCTTGATAGTAGTGGTCTTGGTATGTTGGAAATGGGGGCATTTAATACATCAGATTCATGCTTTCCATGTCTGCAAACTTCGATGGTGGTTGTATTTAGCGATGGAGTAAATTATTTATCTCCAGGATCAAATTCATTAAATATTTCAAATGAATTTTATCATCCAGATCCTAGTTTATATATTATTCCTGCTCAGGCCTTTCAGATTTCAACTGATCCAAATTATCCTTCTTATGTAGAAATACCTGCAGGAGCAAAATATATTTTTGTCTCACCAGCCGATGGTTACTTTAGAGATAACTCTGACTACAGTTATTATCTTTATTTGAATTCTGGTGGATTTTAATAAAAAGGAATGCAGAATTTCCCTGAGGATGTTTCACTTCTCAGGGAAATTACTTAAAGATTATTTTCAATCGTTATAAGATCTTTTGAAATGGCCTGATTGTTATTTTTCAGTTCTTCTTCAATTGATTTAACCGCATGAATAACAGATGAATGGTCGCGTCCACCAAAGTATAATCCGATTTCTTGAAACTGCGTCTGAAGCTTTTTACGAGTTAGAAACATGGCAACATGACGAGCTTTTGTTGTCTCTTGATTTCTGATTTTTGATTTAAGATCGGCCAGCTGAATTTTATAATGGTGTGCTGTTGCTTTCGCAATGCTATCAAGAGTAATAACGTTTTCTTTTTCTGAGTCTGTCAGATTTAAAATTTCTTTAGCTAAACCAAATTCAATTTCAGTTTTTTGAATTTCACCATAAGCTTTTAGACGAATCAAACTTCCCTCAAGTTCTCTTATGTTTGATTTAATATTTGAAGCAACATAGTTAATAATTTCATCACTAACAAAAAGATCAATTTCTTGTGCTTTATGCTTCAAAATTGCCATACGAGTTTCGATATCTGGTGGTTGAATATCAATTACTAAACCCCAGCTTAAGCGTGTTTTAATTCGCTCAGAGATACCATCTATTTCTTTTGGTCTTCTATCTGATGTGAAGATTAATTGCTTACCTTTATTATGTAATTCATTGAACGCGTGGAAAAACTCATCCTGTGTTCCGGTTTTATTCGATATTTCATGGATATCATCAATAATTAAAACATCGATCATTTCCGAATATTTTTTTCTGAATTCATGGATTGTATTCATTCTGGTGTGTTCAACAAGTTCATCCATGAAAGCACGGCCAGTCGTAAAGCAGATAGTGAGTTCTGGATACTTTTCTTTAACATCATTACAAACTGCGTGCAGTAAATGTGTTTTTCCAAGGCCTGAATTTGAGTGAATGTATAATGAAGAATATTGTCCGCGATTTCCTGGATTTTGGGCCACTGCTTTTGCTGAAGCATAAGCATGTCTATTTGAAGGGCCAATAATGAAGCTTTCAAATGTTTTGTTAACATCTATAGCAATTTTAGAAGTTACAGGCTTCATGTGTTCTAAAAATTGTGATTCAACTTTTGATTTAATATCTTCATGGGTGGGAGTTAGATCCAAAATAAATTTTGTGTCTTTAACCGTTTTAAAAGATTTTGTTGGAGTTGCGGTTTCTTCTTGATGTACTAACTGTTGAACCTCTCCCTCTGTAATCACTTCTATTCGATAGGATTTACTTAGTAACTCTTTTAACGATTCAGAAATTTCATTGATATATGCATCGACAGTTTTCTTAATAAAATTAGACTTCACCCAAAAAGTTACGGAGTCTTCACCGATATTAGTGAGCCTTAAATTGTTTTCAAAATATGTTTTAAACTTAATTTCTGGCAGTCGAGATTTAAGAATTTCAAGCATTTCGGTATTTAAATCACTTAACTCCTCAGCGCTAAATACTGAATCATTTACGGTTACATTCGTAATATTGCCTTCTGTATTATTAATGTTATGGGTGTTTTTTGATCCATCAATATTTTGATCTAGTTTCAAAAACTGACTGAATGGAAACTCGTGTCCCATTTGCTGGCTCCAAAAGTGTGTGTGTTGTGTGAAAGTTGCAAATTTGTAGCAGGGCCCAAAATTATTGGCCATGACTTTATATTACACATTTTCTGACACTTTAAGTGCGCTGCGTTTTTTTGCCATTGGCCATTGACCTTTTACATACATTCTTATAAACGTAGTCGTTACATTTGTGAACGTTATATTATGAGGAAGTTTTATGAGCAAAAGAACGTGGCAACCAAAAAAGACTAAAAGATTAAGAGTTCATGGTTTTTTAAAGAGAATGTCATCACCAACTGGTAGAGCTGTTTTAGCTTCAAGAAGAGCTAAAGGTAGAAAAAGACTTACAGTTTCTGCTTCTGGAAAATAATATTTGATTGCCGATACAAGGTTCAACAAATCTTTTAGACTTCTATCGGCAAGCGATTTTTCAAGACTTAAGAGCAATTCAAAGTCCTTTAAATCCCACACATTGATAATTTATTATCAATCTAATTCTGTTTTGAATCTTAATCATTCAAGATTAGGAATTGCTGTATCTAAAAAAGTTGGCAAATCTCACGAACGCAATCGCATTAAACGCATTATCAGAGAACATTTCCGCGTACACTCTACCATTAAGGATAGGCCAGTCGATTTTATTGTCGTTGTTCAAAAGCCAAAAAAATATAATGAACTTCAATTTGTAGAATTTGAAAGTGAGTTTGTGAATAACTTAGCCTTCGCATTTAATAAATTGGGTAGTGAAAAATGAAAAGCATTTTCATTTTTCTCGTTAGAGTTTATCAAATTTTTGTCTCACCGATTCTCGGACCTAAATGCCGCTTTTATCCAACGTGTTCGCATTACTGTCTGCATTGTCTTGAAAAGCTTCCCATCCATAGGGCATTATGGTATTCAGGGAAGCGAATTTTAAAATGTCATCCTTTTCATCCGGGCGGAGTAGATCCAGCACCGGAAAAATAATTTTTGGAGTTTCTTTTTATGTTTAATTCAGATCAAAAACGTGCTTTTTTGGCCGTAGTAATTTCAGGTCTAATTCTTTTTGGATGGCAGGTTTATTTCGCTCCAAAAAAGACGGCAATAACCGAAGATAAAACAACAGCAGCAACTACCGCTGCTCCTGTAACGACAGAAAAAGCGGCACCAACAGGTGAGACGACACTTTCCCAAGGAAATACAGCTACAGCGGCGATAGACTCTAAAGAGCCGGTAAACCTTTCAAATGTTGTTTTAAAAAATGGTGATTATGAATTTCATTTAAATAGTGATTTATCATTTGAAAATGCAAAAAATCCTAATTCAGTTTTCCCGTTCAGTGATTTAGGTGAAACAAGGCTGCCATTAAAATTAGAAGTCATTACTGATTACGGAGCACTTGATGTGCGCTACGAAATCACAAAAGTAACAGATTCAAAAGTAACCGGAACAAATGCTAATTATGGAGTGAATTTCGCTGCGGAATTGACTCAGGAAGGAAAATTGAACATCAATTTTACCTCTCAAAAACCATATCGTTACCGCTTTTTATTTGAAGCAAAAAATAAAAAATTGGATAACGGACAAATTAGACATTTTTCTTATTATAACAATTCTAAAGTTAATTTTGTAACAGTTGGTGATGATAAGGAAAGTGATGGAACACTGAAATGGTTTGGTCTTGATTTTAACTACCACATGTTCACTGCAGTTTTAGGAAATAGTGAAGCTGCTCGCTATAAAACAACAGCTGATGGAAAATTTTTCGTTGATACTAGTGATAAGAAAACTAATTTTTCTGCTCATTTTGTTTTCACAAAAAAGACTTATGATCACCTAGCTACATTGGGAGATAATTTGCAATTGGCCGTAGATTTTGGAATGTTATCTGTTTTAGCAGTTCCAATGTTGCATACTCTTCAATGGTTCCATAAATATATTCCAAATTATGGTATCGCTATTATTGTGCTTACAATTTTAATTCGTTTAATTACTTTTCCATTACAGTGGAAGTCATTTAAATCGATGAAAAAGATGCAGGCCATTCAACCGGATCTGCAAAAAATTCGAGAGAAGTATAAGGACGAGCCACAAAAACTGCAATCTGAAACAATGGATCTATTTAAAAGAGCGGGTGCGAATCCATTGTCAGGATGTTTGCCACTTTTAATGCAAATGCCATTTTTCTTTGCGATTTATCGCGTACTTTATTCAGCAGTTGAGCTTGTTGGAGCACCATTTTTTGGATGGATTATGGATTTAAGTGTGAAGGATCCATATTATGTACTTCCAGTACTAATGGCCGCTTCAATGTTCTTACAACAGAAGCTGACTCCACAGGCAACAATGGATCCGACTCAGCAAAAAGTAATGCTTTTAATGCCGTTAATTTTCGGTTTTATGATGCACAGTTTGCCAGCTGGGCTTGTTCTTTATATTTTTGTTTCAACTCTTTTTGGATTAATCCAGCAGTTGTTTGTTTATAAATTTGCAGACTAATTATGATCGATTTGATTGATGAAAAACCGATAATCACATGTAGTACAGGAAATTGCGCAAATTGCGCCATTTCTGTTTTAAGATTATCGGGTTTTAAGTCCATCGACCTTTTTAAAAAATACTTTTCAACTAAGACCATTAAGCCTCGCTATAATCATTTCGCTAAACTCACAGACGAAAATGGAAAACTGTTAGATGAAGTGGTTTTTTCTTTTTACCCTGGGCCGAATAGTTATACCGGAGAAAATGTTTTAGAGGTCTCTATTCATGGGAATCAACTGAACGTTCAAAGAATTACTGAATTTTTTAAAACTTTGGGTTTTCGTGAAGCATTTCCAGGGGAATTCACTTTTAGGGCATTAAAAAATAATAAAATGTCTCTTTCTCAAGTGGAGGGATTGGATCTGCTTTTAAATTCTTCGAGTGCTATTGCTTTTTCACAAGGACTTGAGCTTTTAAATGGGGAGCTGCATAAAAGCTATCTTGCTTTGTTTGAGTCACTTTTAAAGATGAAAGCACATTTGGAACTCATGATTGATTTTTCGGACGATATTGGCGACGAAGAAGGGATGCGCCTTTTTAAAAATTCAGTAGAAGTTTTCAGATCTGAGATCACGGGACTCTATCAGCGTTCAAAAACAGAGCATTCAAGTTTACTAAAACCAAAAATTGTACTTTTGGGTGAGACTAATGCCGGAAAGAGTACTTTTTTTAACAAACTCTTAAATTTTAATCGTTCTATTGTATCCAGTGTCGCTGGGACCACTCGCGACTATGTTAGTGAGCCAATTCAAATTGGGGATAATCTTTATTCTTTGTATGATACGGCCGGAATTCGCTCAACTCTCGACTTTATTGAGGAGGAGGGGATTCACAGGGCCATGAAATTGATTGATGAGGCATTTTTTAAAATTTTACTTATTAATCCATTTCAAACAGATATGGAAAACTTTGAAAAAGTATTGCAATACGAACATGATGTTGTGATTTTTTCTCATGCCGATTTGCCTAATTTTCATAGGGAAACTTCAAAGTTTGAGGCACTAAATTTGCGTGCAAAAAAGTTTTTCAAATACAGCTCAACTGAAAATATTTTTGCAGAATTTAGCCTTGGTCCTATAGAACCAGTTTCAAAAAATAGTGGTCCTATAGAACCAGTTTCAAAAAATAACGGTCCTATAGAACCAGTTCCAAAAAATAGTGGTCCTATAGAACCAGTTCCAAAAAATAGTGGTCCTATAGAACCAGTTCCAAAAAATAGTGGTCCTATAGAACCAGTTTCAAAAAATAATGGTCCTATAGTACCAGCTTCAAAAAATAATGGTCCTATAGAACCAGTCGCAGTAGTGACCACACTTATTGACGAAAAATTTAAGAGCTTGACGATAACGAATCCAATTTTCATTGGGAGACATCGAGAAGCAATAAAAAATATTTATAAAAAGTTCATGGATTTTTCTAATAATATCAATGAGATATCGGATATCGCAATAATTTCCAGTGAAATCAATACGTTAGAAGCATCCACTAAAGAGCTCATAGGATACATTGCCCCTGAAAGTGTATTAAATTCAATCTTTGATAATTTTTGCATTGGAAAATAGCCTTTTAATTTTCTTTGTATTATTTAATTCTCAAACTTCCAAAATGTTCCATGTGGAACAAATTTTAAAGAGGGTTTCTTGAAAAGTTTCGATATCGCAATTATCGGTGGTGGGCATGCAGGCGCTGAAGCTTCATGGATTTCATCGCAGTTTGGACTAAATGTTTTATTGATTACATCTCCAGATTCTGGAATTGCCTCAGCTCCATGTAATCCGGCAATTGGCGGAGTGGGAAAAGGTCAAGTTGTTCGAGAGCTCGATGCGCTTGGTGGTCTAATGGGAATTTTGGCCGATATGTCCGGAATCCAGTTTCGCATTTTAAATGAATCCAAAGGCTACGCGGTTCAGTCAACACGCGCCCAGATAGATAAAGATTTATACTCTGAAAATGCAGAAAAAATATTAGCAGCTGTTCCTAATTTAACTATTACCCGCGCAATGGTTGGGTCAGTTGAAAAATCCATTGAAGGTTTTATTTTAAAAGCTTCAGCAGGTGAGACTTTTACTGCAAAGAAGTTAATCGTTACTACAGGAACTTTCCTAAATGGAAAACTACACACTGGCGAAGAGCAAACTCCTGGCGGAAGAGTGGGTTGTGAAAAATCCCCAGCACTTTCAGAGCTATTGTCTCAAGTCCAAGTTCTTCCCAAGAGATTTAAGACTGGAACTCCGCCACGTTTAAAGAAATCAACCATTGATTTCTCTGTTATGGATGAGCAGCCCAGTGATGATAATGCAAGAAACTTTCACTTATTAAATGATTATTCAACACGAACTACAAAGCAAATTAGCTGCTATTTAACAAAAACAAATTCAGAAACATTAAGTGAAATTAGAAAAAACAAAGAGCGAAGTCCCATTTTTAACGGACAAATAGCTGGTGTTGGTCCTCGTTATTGCCCAAGTATCGAAGACAAGGCCTTTCGATATCATGAAAAGGATGTTCATCACGTCTTTGTTGAACCTGAAGGACTAAATACCGAGAGTGTTTATCCCAATGGATGCTCAACTTCGCTTCCAAAAGACGTTCAAGAGAACTTTATTCGCTCGATTGAAGGTTTTGAGGACGCTGAAATTATGGTCTATGGATACGCTGTTGAATATGATGTCGTTGATACTTCAAAACTTAGTCTTGCTTTGGAATACAAAGATATTCCAGGACTATATTTCGCAGGCCAGGTAAATGGTACTTCTGGTTACGAGGAAGCAGCAGGGCAAGGTTTTGTTGCTGGAGCAAACGCAGCTCTAAGTTTCCTAGAAAAAAATCCATTAATCCTTGATCGCAGAGAAAGCTATATAGGTGTTATGGTGGAAGACTTGGTGACTAATCACCGAGATGAACCTTATAGACTCTTTACTGCAAGGTCAGAAAACAGATTATATATACGAGAAGATAACACCGCACTTCGAATGCTTCCATATCGAAGATCTTTTAATCTTAAGAAAGAACTTGATCACTTTTTGGAAGATTTTTTAGAACAGTATAGACTTCTATCACAAATAATTGAAGAGAAGTACTTTTACAGAACTAGTGAATTGGATCGGAATTATTTTGCTGAAAGAAATTATGGTCCGCTAGAAAACAATACAACGTTGAAAGAATTAATTAAGCGATCGGACCTTGATCCAATTAAAACCTTATTCTTTGAAGCCGACATGAGGGGACTGGCTTTCTCGTATGATGTTATTAGGTCGGTCGCGATTGCTACAAAGTACGAAGGCTATATTGATCGCGCGAATTTTGAGAACGAGAGACTTTTAAAACTTGAACGAAAAAAAATTAACTGGGAGCGTGTCCTGGAATCAAATAATGTTTCTTTTGAGTGTAAAACTCGCATCAAAACAATTAGACCAGAAACTTTTGGACAGCTTTCTAGAATAGAAGGAATTAGGCCGGCGACCTTGGCCTACGTTGCGGGAAATCTTTTATGATCGATCTTAAAAAGTTTTCGGAAGAATACCTGGCACTTTTGTCAGGGGAATTTGCAGGTATCAACCTTACTAGAATTGATTCGGCAGAAGAATTTTATAACAAACAAATTCTGGATTCTATTATGCCCCTCGAGGTTAGCCAGCGCTTTGTTTCAGACATAAAGGCAAAAAAAGTTATTATCGACATTGGTTTTGGTGGGGGCTTTCCTATTCTTCCTTTGGCCAAGACAAATCCAGATCTCAAGTTTATTGGAATTGATGCCCGTGGGAAAAAAGCCAACGTGGTAAATCAAATTGCAGAAAAACTCGGAATAAAGAATGCCAAATGTTTTCATGGACGCATTGAAGAGGTTGATTTTGATACAGACTGCGTCGTAACTTTCAAGGCCGTCGGAAATGTGGCGGATTTTCTCCCTCTCATTAGCACAACAAAAAAATTAAGCGTTTATTTTTACAAAGGACCAAATTTTTACGAGCTAGAAGATGTCGAAAAAATCTTGAAACAAGGGTGGGAGGTTATCGAGGAAGCGAGCTTTGATGTACCGATGACTGATGGGCGAATGCTTATTGGCTTCAAAAATAAAAATGTTCTACGTGGAACAAAAATTCCGAAAAAAATGAAAATTTCTGAGTTACTTTAAATGATTTTTTCGTTATAAAGTGATAGCAACAAAAAAGCACAGTGAGGGGATCTAAATGGCTAAAATCATTGCGATGATGAACCAGAAAGGTGGGGTTGGGAAGACAACTTCATCAGTTAATTTAGCAGCTTGTTTAGCAGTAGCTGAGAAAAGAACTCTGTTAATCGATCTTGACCCACAGGGAAACGGCAGTGTGTCAATTGGACTATCAAAAGATAAGTTCGCGGGAAAAAATATTTACCACGCTTTAATCGGTCAAGTGCCTATCAAAGAAGCAATTTACGAATCAGAGCTTCCGTATTTTCACATTTGCCCTTCTGATAATAATTTATCGGGAGCAGAAATCGAATTAGTTTCTCTAATTGCAAGAGAATCAAAATTAAAAAATGCCCTTAAAAAAGTCGATGCAGATTACGACTACATTATTATTGATTGCCCACCATCATTGGGGCTTTTAACAGTAAATGCATTAAATGCAGCGAACTCATATATTGTTCCAATGCAAACAGAATATTTAGCAATGGAAGGATTAGCGCAACTTTTAAATACAGTTAAGCTAATTAAAGCGTCGCTAAATCCAGGCTTAGAATTGGATGGAATTTTATTAACAATGTACGATGCGAGATCAGGATTACATAAGCAAGTTGCCAATGAAATTAAAGAACATTTTGCAGATGCTGTTTTTAATTCAATTATTCCAAGAAACGTAAAGCTCGCAGAGTGTCCTTCATTTGGTAAGCCAATCATTCTTTACGATATTGAATCAAAAGGAAGTGAAGCATATCTTGCTCTAGCAAAAGAATTAATTTTAAGAGCAAGAATGAAAGCAAATATAGTGGAAGATAAAGAAGATTTAATCATGGATCAAATACCATCATTAGAATCAATTCAAATCGGAAATCAAATTTAAATTTTAGAACGAATAGCTGAGGTTGGTATGGCCAAGAAAATTGCATTAGGAAAAGGGATCGCTTCATTACTTCAAGAAACAACTCCGCAATCTGTTGTAATGAATGCGTACAAAAATTTAGAAGAAAATGAAGCTGAAGTTGAAACCAGAGTAGAAGTGAAAATTGAACATTCACCACTAATGGTTCATGTTGATGCAATCAAAACAAATCCAGATCAACCAAGAAAAATTTTTAAAGAAAAAGAATTAGAAGAGCTAGCGGAATCCATTCGCGAAAATGGAATTTTACAACCATTAGTAGTCGTTGAATTAGATAACGGTGAATATGAATTAGTTGCAGGAGAAAGACGTCTTCGTGCCGCTAAAAAAATAGGGCAAGAGCAAGTTCCAGTTATCGTAAAACGCGCAACAGATAAAGAAAAAGCAATCTATTCAATCATTGAGAATATCCAGCGCTCTGACCTTAACTGTGTTGAAGAGGCGCTTGCTTATTATAAATTGATGAATGAGTACAAATTAACTCAAGAAGAAGTAGCAAAGAAACTTGGAAAAGAAAGATCTTCAATTGCAAACTTTCTACGTATTTTAAACCTTCCTAGGCCGGTTTTAGAGCTTTTACAAAAAGAAGCCCTCTCGCTTGGTCATGCGAAAGTTTTAGCGAGTGTAAAAGAGCGTGAAGACGCTATTCGACTTGCTAATGAAGCAGCAGTTGGAAATTGGTCGGTTCGTGAACTAGAAAAGGCAATGAAAACAAAAATCAGGCCCGTTAATGAGAAAGTTCCACAAAAAAATCCATTTTTTGAAGAGAAACTTGATCAATTTAGAAAGACTCTTGAGCAAAAAACCGGATATCACTTCCAAATGGCTTCAGGAAAGAACGGATCTGGTGCAATTACAATAAAATTTAACAATGAAGCAGAATTTAACGATATTTACGAGTATCTATTATCGAAATAAAATAAACCCAAGATCATATTTTTAAACTGAAGTGGTCCGATAGGACCACTTCGTGTTTTTGGGGCATAATTATGAAGACGAAAAATGAAATTTCAGCAGTCATCGAAGAAGGATGTAAATTTGAAGGAAATTTATCTTTTAATGGGACAGCGAGAATCGCAGGAGTCGTCAACGGAAGTATCTTTTCAAATGACACAATCGTTATTTCCGAAGGTGCCATGATTAACGCAGACGTAAGTGCAAACATCATCATTATTGCCGGTTCTGTGCGCGGAAATATTAAGGCGAGTTCTCGAGTGGAAATCTTAAAACCTGCGCGTTTTGAAGGAACAATTACAACGCCGAGTTTAATTGTTGAAGAAGGCGTAATCTTCCACGGTACAACGAAAATGCGTGATAAAAAATCTAGTGGCAGTGCCGCATTGTAAACAAAAATAAGATCAAGACTAAATGCAATCTGCTTTATTTAATCTTAAAATTCCTTGACGTTACAGACATAAAATCATATTCATTAGTGGTAATTTTTTAAGCCTAAATTTTTAAATTTGAATTCTCAATTTTATGGAGAACAAGTAGTTTATGAACGCCATTCTCACTATTTTCCAATCACTCGGTGTCGATCAAACATTTTTCGTTCAATTCGCGCTTGTAATTATTCTTTTTACAATCTTATCAACTTTTTTATTTCCAAAAGTAAAAGAGGTACTTGAGCTTCGTGAAAGTAAAACTACAAAGCTTGAAGGACATGCAAACAGTGTTTATAAAAAAGCAGATGAACTTGCTGAGCAATACAAGTCTCATATCGAAAAAACTCATCAAGACGCTCAAGCTAATGCTTCAAAGAAAAAATCTGATATCTTAAACGCCGAAAGAGAAGCACTTAAGAAAAAAGAAGAAGAAATCCAAAAAAATTATGAAGAAAAAAGAGCGAAAGTAATAGCTGAAATCTCTTCAAAAAAAGCGCAAGTTTTAGCACAAGCAGATGAATTGTCTAAATCACTGTTAGATAAATTAACTAAGTAAAAGGTAGATCGTGAAAAAAGTATTATTAACACTAGTATTAGTGATGGTTTCAACTGCGGTAATGGCAGAGAGTGGAGAACACCATGAGCCATCGATCAAAGATCTTATTGCACCAGCAGTTAACTTTGCCATTTTCTTTGGGATCATTTTTGTAGCATTAAAACAAAAGACAATTGATTATTTCAATAAATTATCTGATGAAGTGAAATCGTTGATGTCTTCAGCTGCTGAAAAAAACAAAGACGCAGAAACTAAACTTGCTACTTTTGAGCAAAAAATTAAAAACCTTGAAACAGAATCTGTTCAAATTAAAAATGAATATGAGTCAGACGTAGTGAAGTTTTCTAAAAATTCAAAAACAGAAACAGAAACAACAATTTCAAGAATGCAAAGAGACAGCGAGCACAAGCTGGAAAGTGAAAGAAATGTTCTTATTGAAGAATTAAATACAGAGCTAGTTAATAGTGTTGTGGCAAAAACTAAAAACGTAATTACAACAAATGCAGAAGCTAAAAAATTAGCGACTTCTAAATTAGTATCTCAAGTTTAATTAGAGAGCGGGATAATAAAAATGAAAGAAAGTATTATTGCAAAAGCCTATGCCCAGTCAGTCGTCGAACTCTCAACAGAGACAAAAACAGATATGATTGCGGAGCTAACAACATTAACAGAGTTAATGAATAAGAATAATGATCTAGAAACTGTTCTTTTCATGGGTTCATTTACGAATGAAGAAAAGGCAAGCGTTCTTGAAGCGGTTTGCGATAAAGCAGGTTTTTCTGCAATGACAAAAAACTTTCTTCTATTCTTACTTGGCGAGAAAAGAATTGGCCTTCTGCCAATGATTTATAAAAACGTTATCGTTATCGACGATCACAACAAAGGTTTCTTAAGAGGAACAATTGAAGGATCAGAAGATTCAATTCCGGAAGATGTAAAAACAAAACTTGCTGCGTATTTGAAAAATAAACTAGGTGTAGAATCTCGCCTTGTTTATTCAAAATCAGATAAATTGACAGCGGGTTTTAGAGTGACAGTAGAAGATCTACAGCTGGATGCAACTGTTGATCATCAGTTAGATATTTTTAAAGAAAGTGTACTTAATAAATAATTGTGACCATTCTGTAAGAGGTAAAAAATGGCAATGAATCCAGAAGAGATTACAAGTATCATCAAAGATAGAATCTCTAATTTTCAAACAAGATTACAGGTAGACGAAGTAGGTACAGTTCTCACTGTTGGGGACGGTATCGCACGCGTATTCGGGTTAAAGAACGTAATGTCCGGAGAACTAGTAGAATTTGCTACTGGAACTAAGGGGATGGTTTTAAACCTTGAAACTAATAACGTAGGGGTAGCTGTTCTTGGGGAAGACACAGGAATTAAAGAAGGAACAACTGTAAAAAGAACAGAAAAAATCGTATCTGTTCCAGTTGGTGATGCTCTTTTAGGACGTGTTGTAAACGCAATCGGTGAACCAATCGACGGATTAGGAGAGATTAAATCTAATCATTCAAGACCAGTAGAAATTAAAGCTGTTGGTATCCTTGGAAGAAAATCTGTTCATGAGCCAATGCAAACAGGTCTTAAGGCAATCGACTCAATGATTCCAATTGGCCGTGGTCAGCGCGAGCTTATCATTGGTGATAGAAAGACTGGTAAAACAGCAATCGCAATCGATACAATCATCAACCAAAAAGGGAAAGATGTTGTTTGTATTTACGTAGCTGTTGGACAAAAACAATCGACAGTAAGACAAGTTCAGCAAAAATTAAAAGATGCTGGAGCCCTTGATTATACAATCATCGTTTCTGCTACAGCTTCTGCAATGGCACCACTTCAATTCTTAGCACCATATACTGGAGCTACAATGGGTGAGTACTACAGAGACAGTGGAAAACATGCTCTTATCGTATATGATGACTTAACAAAACAAGCACAAGCTTATAGACAAATGTCACTTCTTCTTCGTCGTCCACCTGGACGTGAAGCATTCCCTGGAGACGTATTTTATCTTCACTCAAGACTTCTTGAGCGTGCAGCTAAATTATCAGATGCTCTTGGGGCCGGCTCGATGACAGCTCTTCCAGTAATTGAAACACAAGAAGGTGACGTTTCGGCGTACATTCCTACAAACGTAATTTCAATTACAGATGGCCAGATTTATCTTGAGTCAGACTTATTCAACTCTGGTATCCGTCCAGCGGTAAACGTTGGTCTTTCAGTATCAAGAGTTGGTGGATCTGCTCAAATTAAAGCGATGAAAAAAGTTGCTGGTACTCTTCGCCTTGACCTAGCTCAGTATCGTGAACTTGCGGCTTTCGCGGCTTTCGGTTCTGACCTAGATGAAGCAACTAAGAGACAGTTAAATAGAGGGGAGAGATTAGTTGAACTTCTAAAACAAGATCAGTACTCACCAATCGAAGTTATCGATCAAGTAGTTGCAATTTTAGCAGCGACAAAAGGTTTATTCGACGTTGTTCCAACTCCAAAAGTTAGAGTAGCAGAAAAAGATCTTTTAGAATTCTTATATGCTAGACACGGACAAATCATGGCAGACATCAAAGCCGCTAAAGAAATTAAAGGTGATGTTGAGCCGAAATTAATGGAAGCAATTAAAGAATTTTTAGCAACTAAAAAATATTAATTAAGAACGAGAATAGGACCAGTCAATGGCGAATATTAAAGAGCTTAAAAAGAAAATCAAGAGTACTAAAGGTACATTGAAGATTACGCAAGCAATGAAACTCGTTTCTGCTGCTAAACTTGCTAAAGCTCAACAAAACATTCTTAACTCGCGTCCATATGCGCACGAACTTGAAGAAACAATCAAAGTTGTTTCGGCTTTAGTTCAGGGTTATGACCATGAGTACTTACACGAGAAGAAGGGTAACAAAAAAACAATTCTTCTTGTGATCTCTTCTGATAAAGGATTGTGCGGAAGTTACAATTCGCAATTAGCGAAAAAAGTTAGACGCTTTCTTGAAGAATCAGAAGACGATGTTAAGTGCTATTTCATTGGAAAAAAGGTTCGTGATCTTTTACCAAATGAAGGAACAAATAAAGGAAAGACTTACAAATTTGCAAAAGTTGAACCTTCATTTGTGGAAATGGAACATATTGGTGTTGAACTTTCAGAAATGTTTACTAATGGAGAAGTGGGGAAAGTTGTTGTTGCATACAACGTTTTTCAATCAGCGATTGCGTTTACTCCAACAGTAAAACAATTATTACCAATGGCTTTTGATGAAAGTAAAAAAGATGAACTGAAGGAAAAGTTTCCGTTTGATTTTAAGTATGAACCAAATCCAACTGAAATTTTAAATACATTAATTCCTCAAACATATATCTCTTCGCTATACACAAGCTTGTTAGATGCAATTGCAGCTGAACACGGCTCACGTATGAGTGCAATGGATAGTGCTTCTGGAAATTGTAAGAAAGCAATTAAATCATTAACAATTAAGATGAATAAACTAAGACAAGCGGCAATTACAACAGAGTTAATCGAAGTTGTATCTGGTGCTGAGTCTTTGAATGGCTAAGGGGACAATAATGGCTGGAGAAGTTTACGGAGTTGTCAGACAGGTAATGGGGCCAGTTCTAGACGTAGAATTTCCAAATGGAAAAATTCCTGCGATCTATAACGCTCTAAAATTAACAAACAAATTGATTAACAATCAAGAATGGAACCTAGTAGTTGAAGTTGCTTCACACTTAGGTGACAACGTTGTTCGTTGTATCGCGATGGATTCGACAGAGGGTCTATCTCGCGGACTAAAAGTTCTTGATACAGGAAAAGCAATTCAAGCTCCTGTTGGTCGTGAGTGCCTTGGACGTATTGTTAACGTTACAGGTGATGCAATTGATGAGAAAGGTCCTATCAATGCAAAAAAATCTTACGATATTCACAGATCAGCTCCTTCGTTTGATAAGCAATCAACTAAGTTAGAGCAGTTCTATACAGGGATTAAAGTAATCGACCTTCTTGCTCCATATGTTCGTGGTGGTAAGATCGGTCTTTTCGGTGGTGCCGGTGTAGGTAAGACGGTTCTAATTCAGGAATTAATTAACAACATCGCTACTCAGCACGGAGGATTCTCTGTATTTGCCGGAGTTGGTGAGCGTACAAGAGAAGGTAACGATCTTTATCACGAAATGAGTGATTCTGGCGTTATTGATAAAACAGCACTGGTATTTGGTCAGATGAATGAGCCACCTGGAGCACGTGCGCGTGTTGCTTTAACGGGTCTTTCAATGGCGGAATATTTCCGTGATGAAGAAAACCAAGACGTACTTTTCTTCGTTGATAACATCTTCCGCTTTACTCAAGCAGGATCTGAGGTATCAGCGTTACTTGGACGTATTCCATCTGCCGTAGGATACCAGCCAACACTTGGTACTGAGATGGGAGCAATGCAAGAGCGTATTACTTCAACAGTAAATGGATCAATTACATCTATTCAGGCAGTATACGTTCCTGCGGATGACTATACCGATCCAGCTCCAGCTACAACATTTGCTCACTTAGATGCAACAACAGAATTATCAAGACAGATTGCTGAGCTTGGAATTTACCCAGCGGTAGATCCACTTACTTCTTCTTCAACAATTCTTTCACCTGCTATCGTTGGTGAAGAGCACTATGCTGTTGCTCGTGGTGTACAGAAGATTCTTCAAAAATACAAAGAACTTCAAGATATCATCGCGATCTTAGGTATGGATGAATTATCTGAAGAAG